>Ga0302285_10000092_pt1 | contig 53933 bp, 51 predicted proteins | sample III_Fen_E2_2_FD_200455 | JGI IMG/M metagenome (GOLD analysis project Ga0302285, IMG submission 200455) | Peat permafrost microbial communities from Stordalen Mire near Abisko, Sweden - III_Fen_E2_2 | ecosystem: Environmental > Terrestrial > Soil > Wetlands > Permafrost | place: Sweden: Abisko... | reverse complement strand
GATCGATCCACCTGGATTTTGATTCTCGAGTTTCAAAAACAGCCTGCATAAACCTGTGTCAAGATGCGTAAGCTCAAGCATAGGTGTATGCCCTATCATTTCCAATACGTTATTTGCAATAAGATGTTCCATTACAATATTTTTGTTTTTTGTTTATGACTATGTCGTTGTCCCTGCATAATGAAACCTCTCCAATGCTATAGGAGTAGCAGAAATAGAAGATCGTAAAAAAACAGGCAGAGACTTTGGGTGAAATCAGCAAGACGAAGATTGAACGACTTTTTAAATCTTTCCCAATTACAGCTGATTTCACAAACTACAGAAACAACAACAAAATAAATGCAATGGATTTTGTATACTCTTGAGAAGCAACGTCCAGCCTGCAGATTTATTAAAACCAGGCGTTGTTGTAAAACTTAACAAATGGTTGGTACCGAACGGCGTTTTTTCTAAAATCGACATTGTGAATGTTTTTTCCATTTACGGACTGTGATTTATTTACAATGCAAATTTCAAAATAATTTACGACGGATGAAATACCATTCATTGGCTATTTTAATACCACGTTTGTGGTATAGCGGTATTATTCACAAGGTTTTTACCCAACTTACGCAGAATCAAAAACCTAATAAAGCCGGGGCGACTTTTTCTTTGACTGGCACTCTTATGCTAATTCCTCTTTTTCACTTTTCCACTGACGGCACCAATCCGATTGACTTTACCTCCACAATATTTTTTAACCAACAGGATTAATTCATTGGTTACTTGTTCTATATAAGAATAAGGCGTTATTTCATTCCCCTGTATAACAAAAAAAACATCTTTCGTATCAAGCGTTACTTTTGTCTTATCAATCTGTCTGACTTCCAGATAGCAAATAATTTCGTTGCTGTCGTCAATATAGGAGTATTCACCTGCACGAATGTGTTTTGGTTCATGCTCTCCCAGAGGGATGAATTTCTCTGATCCGTTCGTAAAACGCAGATTCACGTTCCCGTCTATTTTGTCCCAGTCATGCGCTCCAATTGCAAGTTTGTACTTTACGGATATGGTATTGTAAATATCCACCAGTAAATTAATGTGTGGAATATCCCCGTTTCTATTTAGAATACGATACAAGGTTTCAGGCGCAGAAAGATTTTTGCGGTTAGGTGCACCAACTGCTTCGTGCAAATGACGAAAGCCTCGAATCTCCAGTTCATCTTTGATATCAGGTATGCTTCGAACATACTTGTATGCTCCTTTTATAACTTCCTGACGGTACTTTTCAAAATCGGGATCAAACACTTTGTTTTTCACTCCGGTCAAGGTCAAATATATTCCTTTTAATCCCAAATCGTAGATCCTGGGATCAATAATTATCTTACGCGTATCTCTGGCACTCGTCCCAGACTTCAGTAAATTTAAGTTTCTACCCAAAATAGATTTAAATATGTTTAAACTATATTTTTCAGTAGAATCAACACCGTTTTTAAAAATTTGTGATACTTTTGCCATAACTTTAATTCTTTTAGTGTTAAGTGTCCTTGAAGCCAATTGCCGTCGGAATAAAGGACACTTTTTTATTTTCTTATCTTTTTATTTTCTTATCCGTGACTGGTTGTTCCAAATAAGGAAGTTTATCTAAAGATCATGCCTATAGCATTTACTATTTCCGCACCATCATCTCCCCAATTCTGCCAAAGTCCGGTAGGATTCAGATCTTGTTGGGTTTGTGGTATTGGAAACAAATAATTACGCTTTGAAACTGCACTTTTATAGGTTGGTACTTTCCGGATTGATATAACCAATATTTTCCAACGAGCTAAATCAAACCATCGCTGTCCTTCAGTTACAAACTCAAGATGTCTTTCTTGCCGCAACGTATCACGGAATTGCTCTTGTGTCAGTCCTGACAAATCAACTGATGAGCTGACTGTATTAATGTCATATTTAAATGCTCTTCTGCGAACTTTGTTAATTGCTTCATAAGCTTTGGCTGTTAGACATGACTGTTGTTCATTAATGATTTCTGCCAATGAATAGATTGATTGTGCTCAGAAAGATTATAATCAGCACGAATCTTCAGTGTGTCGAATTGATAATCTTTTGCACGCATTTTGTGATTTGTTTTTATAAAAGGTGTGTGCGTTTTTGCTCCAAGTTTGCCCTCTTGGATGCTTTCTATTTTAATGTTAGAAGTCTTTCGGAAAGTCTATTTGTTTGTTCGGTCAAAACTTGTTTGTCCAACGTGAGAAACCCTTCAGCATGATTGTACTTTTGACCATCCGTCAATACCCATTTCAGAAAATCCGACACGTCTTTCCGTGTTGTTTGTTGTGAATAAAGAAACCCGATTTGTTCAACCGGAATGGTTTCTATATGATTCTTTTCCAATACATCAATCACTAAATCCAAATCCCCACTTAGAATTCCTTTTGTTTCTTTCTTAAGATCAAGTGGCAACAACGCTATTCCATCTTTTAGCTTTCGTGATTTTGTATCAAACAGATAAGCCAGATTATTATAAGCCAAACCTATTGAGTCCTTCCTGATTGCCGAAAGTATATATATATCATCTCCAAACACTTTCTTCCCTCTGATTTCAGAAGGTGCATGACCAAAGTATTCAGCCAATGCGGTTGATGTTGAAGCGGTATTGTCACGAGAATAAATGGTTGTCTGAGTTTTTGGCTTTTCTTTTACGGGTTCTTCATCATAATTAATTACATCGAAAAACAATTTGTCAATCTCCTTTTTGTTTAATCCTCTTTTTGCTGTTGTTCCCAAAAGCGGATTTTTACTATTTGCGACCGGAAGCAATGCATATCGACCGATATAAATAATCTCTTGATTTTCTTTTATTTCTTCTTTTGTCGGCTGATTGGCTATAATGTTCAAATCAGGAGATAAAGATGTTGTTATTTTTGTAATCAACCGGATATTTACTGCTGGATTCACTTTTGAATACTCTGCAATCCATTTTTCTATTAATGGATACGTAAATTTGGTCCCGGAAATTATTATGGGTTCTGTCACATTATTCTCTGCAGAAAACGCTGATAAAGAAATAAATAGCGCAGTTAACAATTGATAAAAATAAATTGGTCTCATAATTTCATATTTTTAAAATGAATGTAATTATGGCTAAATCAGACATAAAGATCTGATACAGCAATTAAAAGAATAAGAAATATTGTTGAAAAAAATGGGGGGTCTCGTTCTCAGTGAAGTCTCAACTGATAAGAGAGAAAGATAAATGAAAAATCAACACATTGTGCAAAGGCAGCACATTCGCATAGAAGAGAAAGAAGCGGAAATAAAATCTGAGGAAAATGAAATTTTTACTAAAGACAATGACTGATCTTTATAAAAGAAAAGATTCAATAGACTGTTCAAAACTTTGAACAAGATCTTTTGTGTAATGTAATAAATACCTTTTTTCATACTGTACTTTAATTATTGTATATACTCTGGATATACCTTGAGATTCGACTTTGCAAATATAAGGGATGCAACTATCATTCAAATACCCTTAGAATGGTATATTGTATACCATATTTGTGGTATTTTTATCCAAAAATCCTTTGTAAATAATACTTTATCTGTTTTTTCCACCAATTCCAGTCATGATTAACATCTCTTCCCCAGAAATCTACTATGGCCGGAACATTAATATCATTCAGTATTTGCTGTAAACAGCGGGTATCCTCAATCATGGGACCTTCGTAGGCTCCCTGGCCAACACAAACGATGATCTTGCTTTGTCGAAACTTTTTCAAATAATATTCATCTTGAAGGTTTCGCAAATAGTCCAAAGGAGAATGAAAATACGTTTGCTCATCCATATAGTCACCCAGAAAATAGCGAGTAGAATAAATGCCACTCAAAGCGATAAGTACATCAACATTTTCAGGATGGCGAAAAAAGAAATTGGCACTGTGAAAAGCACCCATCGAACAACCTGAAACGATAAGTTTCTGCTCTGAACCATTGTTGTTTTGCCGGCTTTCCGTAAGAATTGACGGGACCAATTCATTTTCAATATACTGATCATATTCATTATACCGGTAAATCCGGTCATTAGGATGCTTGCTCTGGGCCAAAAATGTTTCCCAGTCCAGGCCGTCACATGCCCAGACTTGCAACTGTCCACTCTCTATAAACGAAGCCAGGACCTCTATCATACCAAAATCTTCATACTGATAGAACCGGCCGTTTGAAGTTGGAAAAACCAACATTGGCTTCCCCTGAGACCCATAGACCTTATACTCCATATCTTTTCCAAGACTGGGACTATACATTTTACGATAAATAATATTCATATACAATAATCTGCTGTTTCCTCCTGCACAAAACAAATAAATTTCCGAACTTCATCCAATGTCTCGGCCCGATACTGGTAGGCATAATTACCCATAGCCCGACTAAAAACATCTTCAACCACAGCATGCTTCCTTATATCTGGATAGACCTTCAATATTTCCTCGTGTGAATGAACATATTGCTTTCGATTCTTCCGACTTGCAAATGCCGTAAAATATTTACCCTGGCATTTTTTATCAATATCAATACGATTGTTGACAAGTAAATTAGCCCATTGTTCGTAAATGTTAATATCATACGAATAATTTATGGCATCAGTCATCCAAGCACCAGGAGGGCGCATATTCACTTCCAATGCATAAAGTTGCCCGTCAATATTGGATTTAAAAAACTCCAGATGAAAGAAGCGTTCACGGATATCAAAAGCCTTTAAAATCTTTTTTCCAGCTTTTTCCACCTCTGGAGAAATATCTTTCAGGCAAATATAAGACAAATGATCATCGGTATTGACAATATCCATGACACTATGCTCAAAAAGTTGACTGTCGGCAAATTGAACAGTCCCATTTCGATCGATCAATCCATCATAGGTATAAATGACCCCATCCACATATTCTTCCAAAATAAACTGAACCTGAGGGGATTTTGAACGGTAAAAAACATCGAATTCCTTGTCAGAATTAATTTTGTACGTCATATCGGCACCAGCTCCGATGTCTGGTTTCACAATAACCGGATACCCGATTTCCCGGATAAATTCTTTGGCAGAGGTCTTGGAGAAACTGTTCAGGCAGCGCGCTGTTTTTATACCAGCTTTTTTAAAGAAATATTTCATTTTGGATTTTTGTTTCAGATTGAAGACAAAATCCATTTTTGTTCCATAAATATTAAAATCAGTTCTGATTCGGGCTTCTGTTTCAAGCCAATATTCATTCAAGGATTCAAAACGGTCAATTTTACCATATTTCTGTATAAAAAAACCGACAGCACGAAAAATCTGTTCGTAATCCTCCATATCAAAAACTTTATAGTATTCTGTAAGTGTATGCTTCAAATCGTCACTTATAGAATTATAGTCAGCATCACCTATACCCAGAACTTTGACCCCAAACTGGTTCAAGTATCGACAAAATTCCATACTATTATTTGGAAAATGAGGAGATAAAAAGATAACATTCATATATGGATAAAATTATTAGTGTATTGAATCAATATAATAAGGTGTCGTCTGGTATACATAGTAATTCAACCAGTTTGAAAACAACAAATTCGCATGTGAACGCCATTTTACAACAGGAGGCTTTTCCGGATCATTGTCTGCATAATAATTCACAGGGATCTCAATCGGTATATTTTTGGCAATATCACGTTTATACTCATTACCGAGCGTTTCAGAGGCATACTCTGAATGTCCGGTGATAAAGACCTCACGTCCATCGCGCGCCTGAACTGCATATACCCCGGCTTCATCCGATTCTGATAAAATAGTCAGTTCCGGTACTTTCTCAATATCCTCACGTCTAATCTCGGTATGGCGACTATGCGGGGCAAAGAACTCATCGTCCGATCCGCGGAAAAGTGGGTTAAACGGATCACTCACATGGTGCTTGAAAACTCCGAACATTTTCTTTTCCAACGGATATTTCGGGATACCATAATAATAATATAATGCAGCTTGAGCCGACCAACAAATAAACAAGCTTGAAGTGACATGGGTTTTTGCCCAGTCGAAAATCCCGGTTATTTCTTTCCAGTAATCTACATCTTCAAATTCTATTTGCTCTACAGGAGCACCGGTAACAATTAACCCATCATACTTTTGATTCCTAATTTCGCTACAATCAATATAAAACTTCTGAATATGTTCGATAGGTGTATGCTTTGAAACATGGCTCTTCAATCCGATTAAATCCAACTCAACCTGCAAAGGAGAATTCGATAAAACCCGAACCAAATCAGTTTCAGTAACAATTTTCAGAGGCATTAGATTAAGTAAGGCTATCCGAAGCGGCCGAATGTCTTGTCGTAGGGCACGCAAGTTGCCCATAACAAAGATGTTTTCCTTTTTTAATAATTGAATTGCAGGCAATCCATCAGAAATATTTACTGGCATAATATATAATTTATTAACTTAATTTATACACTAATTCATGATTTCCTTGCAGTCTCAACCTTCTTGCAAGTAAATTCAAGATTCTCAAAAGCTTTCTTCAATTTTTCCTCATTTGTTTTCCGTGGATCGTAAACGACACTTACTGTCTTATGCGCCAAATCGACTTTAAGATCTTTTACACCTTTTTCCCAGGGAATATTCCTTTCAATCTTTGCCTTACAACTTTCACACTCCATACTGACATTAAAAGTCACTTCTGCTATTTTCTTCTCTTTAGATTCTTTTTGACTTTGCGCATTTAAGTTACATGCACCTGCTATCAGGAATATGACTGACAACATGAAAGTTTTCATTGTTTTCATTGTGATTTATATTGTTAATTAGTTAGTGAACATCATGTAGTACTTCCAATGTATGCGATACAGTTGGAGCTGCGTTGTATTCATCATTTCCTCCCTGACTTGCAGTAATGACTACGTCTGCTCCGTTATATCCAGAAACCACAGTTAAAACATTCCCATTTATAGATGCACTAGTTGGATCACTGGATGTAAAAGTAACAGGCAAATTAGAAGAAGCCACGGCATTTAATATTAAATTCCCATAGCTCAATTTCCAGATTGAATCATTTAAAATAAATGTAATTGTCTGATTTATTTTGCCATTATTACCATCCTCATTAATTCCTAAGGTGCGGGTGACCTGCGCTGCCTCGTAATATTTTGCATTTCCCTTTTGAATGGCTGTAATATCAACAGTACCTGGTTTAATTAATGTGATTGTGCTGTCCCGAATAATGGCAATAGTAGAATCACTACCAAAAAAAGTAACCGGTAATCCTGACGATGCAGTTGCATGTAGAATAAAGGAACCTTCGCTTAAATTGTGAGGAGCCAAATAGTCAAAGGTTATAGTTTGATTTTCTTTAACTTCATTGCTGCTACACGAAAACAAAGTTACAATTAATATGCAGAACGTAAGGCAAAGATTTAACTGTTTCATGTTTGTAATATTTATCTGTAATCATATAACAAGATTTCTATTTTAATTTCCCAATCCGTAGTCTGATACCTATATAAATTTTGCGTCCAACAATAGGACCCCATATAAATGAAGACTCAAATCCTTGGCTAAATGGATGACTGGCATTAATAATCGGATTATTTTGTTTATAATTTAATATGTTTTCAGCGCCAAAATATATATCAAAGCGTTTTGAGTTTTTTGAAACTTGAGCAAAGTATATTGGGAAACATGGAGATTCTTTCAATTCGGAATTGTAACCATTTAAGCATGGAATTCTTGAGGGTCCGTTCATCTGGGTTGTGAAATCGAAAACCCATTTTTTAAACTTAGTTGCATACGATAGATTAAGTAAACCCCGGTAACGTGATATCAAGGGCTTCTCAACCAAATACTGTTGATCTCTATCAGAATATGTGATTTTTGTATTGTTGAAACGAAGAGCCGTGAGTATATCAAACCCTTCAAAGGGGGTAACAGACAAGTCGGCTTGCCATGCATCTGCATACGATCTTCCTTTCAGATTGTAAAAATATACACTATGGCTATTCCGTTCTATATCAACGATTGCCTGATTCTCAAACTCCGTATGAAAATAATCAAAGGTTAATGTCATCTTATGCTCATCCCAAACAGGGATATAAAAGGTCAGATTTCCTCCATAGTTCCATGCACTCTCAATATTTAAACCCGAAATGCCATCTAAGTATAGTTTCCTTGACGAAGCCAGAATACCAATATTATCAGCTATCACATTTGGTGCACGGTAGCCCTTTCCTATTGATCCGCGAATAATGACATTATCAACAATATTATATTTTATATTGGCTCGAGGCGTAAAAAGCCAACCATACTTACTGTTATGGTCGACACGTGCACCAAGGATTAAAACAAATTTCTCCAAAGGCGAATAGGTATATTCTCCAAAAAGTCCGGGCACAAGTTCCTGATGGTTTAGGGGTGTAAGAGGTGTGATATTAAAGGACAATGAATCTTGATACTGAGTCTTGTAATTGTCGAACGCAAAACTTCCACCTACCGTATATTTATGTATAGTGGTGCTGCCAATGTGCGAAGTAAACAACACATTACTATAAAACGATGTTTGAGTTCCATTGAAAGTTTTCAGGCCAAACGAGGAGTTTTGTTCCTGATGAGTAAAACTGGTTATAATGCCAATACTTTGACCATCTATGTTTCCTACAGGAAATCCGGTTTTATTGTCAACCGTAAAAATTTTATTATCAATATTCGTATAGTAATGCCCTCCTCCGGAATAGTTGGAATAATTATGCTTCGTATCATGCCCTCCTTTTCTGTCTTCATAAAGAAACTTAATACCTGTTCTGGATTGCAGGCCATTGGGTTTCAAATAAAACCATCTGTTATATATATTAATCAATTGGCTTTTAGGCATATCTAAAAAACCATCTTTATTGTAATCATGCGCATTTTTATCGATAGAACCAAACACCAATAAACTCGTCCACAGATTTTCTGCAACCTGGGTAGCTGCTGTTATATTTCCTTCATAACAATTAAACTGATCTGTATACAAATTAATGAACAATGGATCGGTGAAATTCGGTTTTTTAAATTCGAGATTTATTTGACTCGAAATAGCCTCATACCCATTTACAACGGAGGATGCTCCCTTTGAAAGTTGAATTGATTCCAGCCAACTACCAGGAATGTAGCTCCAACCTGAAATGGATGACAGACCACGAAGAGTCGGTATGTTTTCTCCCAGTATTTGGGTATAAATACTCGACAAACCAAGAAGTTGTACCTGTTTGGCACCTGAAATAGCATCCGTAAAGCCAACAGTCACTGTCGCACTGTTTTCAAAGCTTTCAGATAAATTGCAACAAGCCATTTTTATTAATCCTGTTTTATTTATCACCTCGGTCTTCAATAATGCGTTTTTAAACAAGTTGTTTGGCTGATTACCTGTTACGACCACATCTTTCAATATTGCTCCTTCTTTTAATAAGGAGTCCTGTACTTGATTACTTGTGTCATTGACAGAAGTCGTATCTGAACTATAACCAATTATATTTATGGCATTCAAATTCAATGCAGAAAAAAGGAAAACCACAATTAACAACTTGTATTTTAAACGATTATGCATATATTCTACTTTCCAGACCAACATCCACCTTTATTTATAATTTTTTTTGTTCAAAAAGCAATTACAATATAGGTATCGTTAAATTAATAAATATATTTCTTCCTTTACGGGGGATATTATTCCAATCAGAATAGGTAGAATACCTTCTATCAAAAAGGTTTTCCACCCCCGTTTTTATATTGACCATATTATGCTTAAAGAAAATATCATATCCTACCGATGCATTTAGTATGGAATATGCAGGCGTTTCATCTTCGCCATAATCCGGACTGTATTTGCATTGTTTGGTTGCACCCTGCCATTCTATCTCTCCTGAAAACTTCTTTCTGATAAACCCGATCGAAGATGAATACGTAAAAGGAGCAATCAGAGGCAATGCTTTATGTTGGTTATCCTCACCCAGACTGAAGGCTGCACGATTCTCCCAGTGAAAATATCTTAGAAACAAAACTTTTGTATCCAAGCTTGTATTTAAGAGTGTTGCATGACTAAGATTCTCATATACTTTTACTCCCGAAGCACCTATGGTCATTGACGATAAAGATTTATTGGGTTTTCCGATTATGTAGTTTGAAAAATAAAAATAGGAAGCTTCCAGACTTATACTGTATTTGGGTTTTGTCATAATGAAAGCAATATTGCCCTCTAACGAGGACTCATTTTTTAACTTCGGGTTACCGATATAATCGTAATTATCAAAACTGTTGAACAAATAATAACCATAAGCTTCCGTAGGCGATGGTGCCCGGGTTCCATATCCGACTCCGGCCTTCAATTGAACATCTTTGAGATAGTGTGTATATTTCTCATTCACATTCCACAAAACACGGTTTTGAAACTGAGACATATCTGGATAATACATTAATAAGGTATTATAGCCTGAACTACTTTCCACACCATCTCGCTGAAATGATAGTTTAGAGGTAAATTGCAATATGTTTTTAAAATTCAATACGTATTTGTCATCTAATGAGATACCCGAATTGAGTGTCCGTATATCAGGCCAGGTATACATAAACATTGATTTATCAGCCAAATCTTTCGGGTACATCGTCATTTCGGCCAATGACTGATTATAATATGTATCATGACTCACCATGAAATTATGTTCTCCAATCTTGCCGTTTATCGTCGTATAATACCCTCCGGTACGGCTTTTACCAGGCATGTCCATGTGCATGGCCACTTCAGGCCGGTGTGTATCGTCCATTACATGCTTAATGGTGTTGTAATAAGCTTTCGTTTCCCAGCTCGAAAAAACATTCGAAATACTATCCTTTCGATAACTCAATGAAGTGATAAGCCCTTTCGCAGACTTTACATCCATTGTCAGTGCCGGATAACCCACATTAGATGCGACATCATATATAATGGTCCCTTCTAAAACCCGATGATTGCTTAACTGATAGCCTGTATTCGTAAAAAAGTTCAATTTCTCAAATTGTGAGAAACCAACTTTCTCGTTATTTCCAGCCCGATAATCATCACTTTTCCGGTAAAAGACCCCGGAGTTTACATAAATGGAAGGACTTGAATAGGCCAATCCTGTGCCTAAAACTCTGTAATTTCCATTTGTCTCGTAAGCTGAGTTTAAAGTCAGATTCAATTTTCGGGCATGGAATCCTGTTTTCTGAAGTTTAAGATCCAACCCTCCACCTATACTGTTCGTTCCATGTAAATTTCCTGCCAGGCCCGATCCAACATAGATATTGTTCAGATTCAGTATCTCCACATAAGATGTCACGGGGTCCATTCTATCGGTACATGCGCAGAAAATCTTCATTCCATCAATCGTAACGGATATTCGCTCGGTTGCCATATTATTGATAGTAGGTTCCCAGGCATAACCTCCTCTTTTAATCATGCCAACATTTGACAGTTTTTGCAAATGTTCATCAATCGAGGATAAGGGTTTGGATTCATTGATAGAATCCAAACCTGTTTTCTCTGTTACAACCACTTCTTTTAATTGCAGATTCTTTGTCGAATCAGCACTATCTTGTGAATAAGTAAGAGCACAGAATACAAAACAGAATTCGAAAAATAAAAATATTTGTTTCATAGCCATTTTTAAAATTCAATTTCGAAATAAATACTGCTTGCTGTTGTTGTACTGGTTATTGAATCACCTTTTAGTATTGTATTATTTGAATCACGAACAATCAAATTTACTTTCCAATATCCGGTCATAGTCAGATTGAGCTTGCCTTTATATATTTCGGATACTGTATTATAAGTAAGACTGACATTATTGGGTGATGTATGATTACCCATATCAGGCATTCTCGGATCGACTTCAATGGTGTAATTCTGAACAGGATTGAATGTATACAAATCAATTCTTTTATATATACATGCTGTAATGTCATTTGTTCCAACCTGGGGATCTGTTGGATCAATCAGAGCTAAATAATAATACGCATTATCCGAACCTTTAAAACTCTTATAGCGTGTCAATCCTGTAGACAATACAACTTTTGGTTGATTGACCACTTGTGCAAGCGTATCGTTTCCTTCTACATAATTATACGTGATTTCCCAATAATCGGTATCATCACTGGCCATAATAAAAACAAAGTAGCCCTTATACAACGTTTTGGTATTCGACACTTTACTTATAGATGAGTATGGACAGGCATGGCTAATTGTTCCCATGTGCATCAATGGTGTCCACGATAAATTAGCATCTTCCACATATAGACCTGTGACATTGTTTTTCAATTGGATATAAACTTCATTATATCCTACAACAAAATTGCCTGTATCTTTTTTGTAGATATAAAAGGTATAATCACCTTTTATTAATGTATCTACCTTTTGTAGTCCAGCAACTTCATCATTAGGAGTCAATGTTTTATCCTCTTCTTTTTTCTCACAAGAAACCAGAAAAAGGGTAAAACTTAATATTATAATGAATGTATTTTTGAAATGTAAGATAGTTGATTCCATTTTTATAAAAATTTATTTCAAATCAGATTTCCCGTTATTGCCGCCATCTCCATGGAAAGTGAAGATGGCGGCAAATTAGACGGAAAAGAGAGACTCAAATTTTACATTTCTCTTATTTTTTGATTATTACTTTCTGTACAAAGTTCTTTCCAGCATTTTGTACAGCCACAAAATACAAACCAGATGGTACATTCAGATTAAATGTTTGACTTCCGGAAGATTGATAGAAGCGAATGGTTTGACCTGTAAAATCTATTACTTTAATCCTCGCTCCCGCTGGAGAGACAACGGTAATTTCTCCTTGTGAAAGGGTAGGATAAACCGAAATTCCGTTTGATGTTGCATTTTTTATGCCTGTAGTTGTGGTAGATAAGTAAACATCCCAAAAAAGCGTACTTCCATCACCATTTTGATCTATATCAGTACCTGCAATAAGGGTACTTGTTGAATTATCATAAACTTTCAGGCTTAAACGCCAATCTCCAGGCATACTGAAATCGATCGTTGCTTCGTATACACTGTCAATCGAATTCCATATAAAATTTGTATGGGGGCCATCGGTTCCCATTGCCATTGATTCCATATAGGGTACTTCTGTTATATAGAAACCGCCGTCTACGACTTTATATGGCTGTAAAGTGCTATCTACCTTATTGATGTATGCTTTTACGGTTTGAGATCCAGAAACGAATGAGGCCGGATAAGCAATTGTAACATAATATAGTGAGTCATTATAGGTAAAGCTATCTACCAATTTAACTTTATAATCAGTTACATAGTCATCCGTATAAATTGGATAATCATTTACAGACAAAGCTATGCCGCCAATACTGTCTTTGACCACATTTGAATTTTCCGATTCAACTTCTACGGCACTACCTGGATACAAAGCTGATACGGTAAATGTATAATCCTGACTTGCCGCGAATCCGGCTACATTGATTGAGGTCGCAGATGAATCATTAACAGTTGTTGTATAGGTGTCCTGTAATACCCCGGCTTTGTTATACACCTGTACTTTATACCCTTTCAATGTCGATTTTGCTGAAGACACGTTTGCCGGAGGTGTAAACTTTATTGTAGTTCCTCCTGTATAGTTCACCGCAGAAAGATTCGTCGGAGCAAGGTCTGCCGGAGTTAATTTATAAGATATCGTATCGAAACGTGAATAACTTTTACTCTGGTTTTCAATAACGACTCCTTCTATAGAAAGCAGATGAAATGTATTCAGATAGTGATCTATAGAATCAGTCGTAAGTTCAGGGGCGTATGTTTCCGATTTATTTGTTGCAATACCGTTTGGAACCCGGTAACCCTTTACCTTGATACTGATTTTACCACTTGCAGCAGAAGGAAGGCTCTCAACAAACGCTCTTGTCAACTCTTTGCTCTGAGCATCGAATAGCAAGAAATGCGTATCCGAACGTGCTGAATCTTTAGTGATGGCACCAGTATCTACTGCATTGTAAAGAAACAAGCCCAGCCCACCGTTCCAGCAACTTACCATGTTGCCGGCACCTGTTGCACAACCTATTCCACAACTGCTTGTGAGTGGCAAGGTAACAGCACCAACACAATGCCGGTCTTTGAACCATCCAATCTGGGTGATTGTGTCATTTGTCCTAATGGCAGCGGATTGGGTTTTTGCACTAATGACAGCAGATCTTGAGACCGTGTTACCAATTGTATAATTAAAACTTAGCGACCACGTACCACTTGTAAGGAAACTAAACCATGTCTTATAGAGTATGCTGTCTACTTTTTCAATTTTCCCCACAGGAGTGGAGTGCTTGGTCAAACCTGTAATTAAAGGAGTAAAATTACTGACCGTAAAATTTTCCACAAAATTATTGTCTTTATCTGTTAGAGCAATAAAAATTTCGGAAAAGCCTATGTTCAGTTTCCCGTCTGTGGAATAAAAATGGAATGTATATCCATCTTCCGTGTTAAGTCCAGTCAAAGAAATCTCCTTCAATCCCTCTGGGCTGGACTGTGCGTGAATTTGGCCTATAACGAGCGCAAACAGCATAATTGTTAAAATTCTTTTCATTATCTAAATATTAATAAATAATATATAATTGAAAACAGAAGAATGCTAAATGTATATATGCATTTATAACAATAACTATATATAAGATAGCCAGAATATTTAATAGAAAGATAAATCATTCCCACTCCAGAAAAATGCATTGTCTTTTCCGGAAAAAATTTGATCTTATCTATTTATAGTGTCAGCTTAAAATCATTCATAAGTTCTTAAGCGTGACAACTCAAATTCATTCTATATATATTGGTCAACAAAGTTTGTTTCGGTGGCACAAATATGTCGGAAACAAACTTTGGAGCTATTGCTGTTTCCAAATTAAAGAAGAGGAGTGTAAATAGTTCAGCACTATTTAACGCTTCCATATCAAATATCACAAATTCGTTTACTTCAAAGGTATGGCTTTTATCATTTTTGGTTTTAGTATCGTTTCCATTGGAATTTTCGTTTTCCTCTGTCAACTTTATTTGTTTCTTCAAAAAACACTTCCCCTGACAACAGTTATTTTTTTGGTCTTTTTTGACACAAAGGTTTTTTGCAATATAACTTTTAAAAAGGCTATACTCAATATAGGGTATTTGATATCTGCCAATATTAAATACCATTATAATTAGAAGAAATATTGCAATATAACGGTCTCTATATCTCATACCATAAATGTTTCACATTTTTCTTATCAAGATATATGTTGTTGTGCTTCATATAGAAGGGCGTTTTTTATTGTAACGTAAATTTCGACTGATAAAAGAATACACCTTTTATATATACTGTTGATAATTCAGATTTTGTCTAAATTGAGAAAACTATTATAAATTATGGGATATGGGGGAATTGATCTCCAAGATTATTACGGACTTATTCGCTTTACGTTCAGCCAAAAATGCTGATACAGCGACTTAATCTAATAAATAAAAAACTGGGAATAATGTTGGAAAACCGATAGTCTCGTTCTGCAAGATTTCTGCTTGCATGGAAACTAACCAATCAACAAATGAGAAATTAATACATTGTGCAAAGGCAGCACATTCGCATAGAAGAGGAAGGAGAGGAAATTGATTTCAAAAAGAAAGATATTTTTGCTAAAAATAGAAATTGGACTTCACGAAAATGAAGACCCAAATACTTATCTGGGATATCAGACAAGACTTTTTGTACAATGTGATTAATACTTTTTCTCATACTACAACTTTAATTATTGTATATAATCTTAGATATGCCTTGATTCATCAACTTTGCAAATGTAATGAATGCAATCATTATTCAAATACCTTTAGAATGGTATATTGTATACCACGTTTGTGGTATTTATCCTTTATTAACCTTAAAATTCAATCAATTTGGATCAAAGGAAAAGCATAAGGAGCGAGCATAAATCCGAGACAATCAGAAAAAGGAAAAAACCGATTTCATGGACTTGTGTTCACCTCACTTGTACTTCAGTTACCCTGAATCATGGTCCACATCGTTGTTCGATTGTCCTTGTGACCGATTAATTTCTGCACAATTTATCCGTTTCTGGCGAGCCCTCACAAAATAGTCTTGCAGTCATTTGAGTTTTGAGACAAAACACCTTATGAAGTTCTGAAATAAGAGAAGGAGTTTTGTAATTTAGATGCACATCTCAGCATTACTCAGACGTACGTCTAAATAGTACTCAGACGTACATCTAAATAGCACTCAGACGTACGTCTAAATTGAAGATCAAAGAGAATAATTTAGCCATCCACCCTTTAAATTTTCAAACGTTACAATATACTATTATAAATCAACTGTTTGCGTCATATTAAGTTTCTAAATTGAATGGTTCTTTACAGCTTTTCAATTTGGTCCATTTTCCCGTTAAGCTCGTTACGGAGATCCCGCCAATTGGGGAGAAAGTGATCCATGTAGGCCTTGAATTTCTGACCATGTCCCCGTTCAAGCAAGTGGGTCATCTCATGAACGACAATGTATTCGATGCAGGGAAAGCTTTTCTTGATGAGTTCTACGTTAAACCAGATTCTGTGATCTTTCACATTGCAGGTCCCCCAACGTGTTTTCATCTGTTTAAGCTGAAATGTTTGGACCTGAACGCCCATGACAGGTTCCCACTCTTTAATGAGAGGGGCAATCAATTTTTTTAGTTCTATGCGATACCATGCATCCAGGACTTTCGTTGTATTTGATACAGGACTTCCGGGTTTAAGGAAAATACAAATTCTTTCAGAAGAATCCATGACAACTCTTGGACTGACAGGATGGCTGAATATTTGAGTTTTGTAGCTGTTTCCAAGATATTGCACAATGCTCAGATCTTCAGGTTCCAGTGCGTTTTGTTTGTTAACTCGTTCCAAATGTTTCTGTATCCATTGGCGTTTGGCGTTTACAAAAGATTCAACGTCCTCATCTCTAAAATGGTACGGTACTGACAAACGAACTTCTCCTTCCCGTGTTATGGAGAGTCGCAAGCTTCGGATGTCCTTTCGAAACAGACTTATATTCAAGTCATCTATTTGCAGTTTACGAACGTAGATCTCCGATTTAACAGGAGTTTTAGAGACTCTTTTTAACCTTAAAATCATGAGTGTCTTTTACATATTTGATCTATGTAAAGGTATGTAAAAAATGTATCGCAAAAAAAAAGCACTTCAAAGTTGTCCTCAAAAGTGCTTTATATTCAATAAGAAATTAAGAAATATTAATATCTTTTCTTTTTGAATCCATCTTTGTCTTTACTACCGGTGTAGCCTTTGTCTTTATTTGAATAACTACGTTTTTCGTCTCCACTGAAAGGCTTGGCTCCATATCCTCGTTTTTCTCCTCCCGCACTATTTTCTGTGCGTCCTCTGTAACCACCTTCACGCTTTGGGCCATTGGAAGAATCTCCTTCTGCTGAACGTCCTCTATAACCGCCTTCGCTATGACCTTTATAGCCTCCTTCGCTATGACCTTTATAACCGCCTTCGCTACGACCTTTATAGCCGCCCTCACTACGTCCTTTATAGCCGCCCTCACTACGTCCTTCACTACGGCCTCTATAGCTTCCGCTTTCGCTGCGTCCCCTATAGCTTCCACCGGAACGACCTCTCTCACTCGAATAGCCTCCACGGCTTTCTCTTCGGTCTCCGCTTTCTGCACGTTCTTTTGTACCGCGGGCCATTTGCTCTTCTGTTGCAAACTCAACCTTGACATTACGGCCAAGAAAATCAAGTTCGCGTAAGGAAGATACGACTTCTTTTGCAGCCTTTTCTTCTACATCAAAAAGAGAATAACGTGTGAAAAAATCTATTTTTCCAATTTCCACATGTCCTTCAATATGGTCGTTGACTAAGTCCATCAGATTTTTAGGAGTGATGCCATCCATCTTGCCCATACCGATAAAAAGCTTCGTATAGCCCGGTTCCGGTCCGCTTACTGTTACAACCCTGTCTTTCCGTTCTCTTTTCTCAGATTCATCGACAGTTCTAATTTCATCGGCGTTCTCATAGTAACTGATCAAACGATTAAGTTCCAAAGAAACCACACGTTTTATAAGATCTTCTTTTTCCAGCCATTCCAGTTTGCGATATACACTTGGAAGCAAGGTCTCTATTTCAGAATCATTAACCTGAACCTTCTCAATCTGATCCATGAAGTGGAACACTTGCTTTTCACAGATTTCCTTGCCTGTAGGCATTTTGGCTGCCACAAAGGTCTTATTGATTGTTCGTTCAATTTGACGGATCTTGCCTTTTTCCTTTACATGAACAATAGAAATGGAAACACCTGTTTTTCCTGCACGACCTGTTCGGCCGCTCCTGTGGGTATAGGCTTCCAATTCGTCCGGAAGACTGAAGTTGATCACATGGGTCAAGTCATTCACATCTAAACCGCGGGCAGCCACATCTGTGGCAACAAGTAACTGGATGTTGTGCGCACGGAACTTACTCATCACGGCATCTCTTTGTTGCTGGGAAAGGTCTCCGTGAAGTGAATCGGCATTATAACCATCCTGAATAAGTTTATCGGCGATTTCCTGAGTATCTATTCGGGTACGGCAGAAAACGATTCCGTATATGTCCGGATAGAAATCTGCAATTCGTTTAAGCGTTAAGTACTTGTCTCTGGCATTTACCATGTAGTAAATATGTTTGACATTGGCCGTACTTTCGTTCTTGTTACCGATTGTGATCTCACGCGGATTGCGCATGTATTTACCGGTAATTCTGGCAATTTCGCCAGGCATGGTTGCTGAGAACAACAAAGTGTTTCTTTCAGCAGGAATCTCGGCCAAAATAGAATCGATGTCTTCGGTAAAGCCCATGCTAAGCATCTCGTCAGCTTCATCCATGATAACATTGATTACTCCCGACAAATCAACGCAACGACGCTTCATCAGGTCGAGCAAGCGACCAGGTGTAGCTACAACAATATGGACACCTCTTTTGAGTGTCTTAATCTGGCTTTCAATACTTGATCCGCCATATACGGGAAGAACCTTCAGTTCATCAATATATTTGGAATATTCATTGAGGTCGTCTGCAATCTGTAGGCATAGTTCACGTGTAGGACAAAGCACTAATGCCTGCGGTTGGTGCAGTGCAAGATCAATTTTCTGAATGATTGGCAAGCCATAGGCGGCTGTTTTTCCCGTACCTGTTTGAGCAAGGACAATTACGTCGTTTTCTTTGCCTAACAAAAATGGAATAACTTCTTCCTGTACTGGCATGGGTTGCTCGAAACCCATCTCGGAAATCGCCTTCAAAATAGCCGGTGTGATTCCCAATTCTTCAAATGTCTTCATTTATAATGATTAAAATAGCTGTTATCATCAACAGCGGCCGCAAAGGTAGGTATAAATTTCAAATAATTTTTCACTTTGCTTGTCTATTCTACTTTAATGCGTTATGTTTGAGTGCGATTTAGAAATGGAAGACTGCTTTCGATTCAAAAAATTTTATATATGCGAAAGATTATTGGTATTGGTGAGACGATTTTAGATGTTATTTTTAAGAATAATAAACCGATAGCTGCTGTGCCGGGGGGTTCTGTATTTAATGCGATTGTATCTTTGGGCCGGCTGAAGGTTCCTGTTTGTTTTATCAGCGAATTTGGCAACGATAAAGTAGGAGCGATTATTAAAGATTTCATGAAAGACAACAATTTGTCTACTGATTACATAGATACTTTTCCTGATGGGAAATCACCAGTTTCCCTTGCCTTTCTGAATGAAAAGAACAATGCAGAATATCTTTTTTACAAAGATTATCCTTCTCAACGTCTTGAGATGATATTCCCGAAAATAGAAGAAGATGATATCGTTATTTTCGGCTCTTTATATGCGGTAAACCAGGATCTTCGACCAAGAATTGTGGAATTGCTGCAGGAGGCCAGTAAATGTAAGGCGATCATATATTATGATGTTAATTTCAGGCAAACGCATGCCAATCAAGCCATACTTCTTTCTTCATCCTTTATTGAAAATTTCGAATTTGCTGATATAATCCGGGGATCTGACGAGGACTTTAAATCTCTGTTTAAACTGACTGACATAGATAAGATCTACAAAGAGAAAGTAAAATTTTATACACCTTCTTTCATTTACACGGCTGGCGAAAAAGGTATTGATGTTAGAGGAGAAAATTTCAGCAAGCACTATCCGGCCAAAGAAGTTGAGACGGTCAGCACCATAGGTGCCGGAGACAGTTTTAATGCCGGAATTCTTTTTGGACTGTTACGTTACAGAGTCCATCGGTCTGATTTGGCCACCCTGTCCGAAAAGGACTGGGATAATATCATTCAGTGTGGTATCGATTTTTCAACTGAAGTTTGCCAGTCTTACGATAACTGTATTTCAAAAGATTTTGCAGACCATTACTTAATTTGACACTCAAACAATTTACTGCTTTAACGTTCCTGCATTTCCGCTTTTTTCAATTATTTCCAGCTGTTCAATACATTGGACAACCGAATCGACAATGACAAGAGGGGAAGGCAGGAATTCATGTATAAATTTCTCTTCTCTGAATACCTCCAATTGCTGCAACAAAGGTGTAAAAAAGCCATCAATATTTACCAAAATGATCTTTTTGTCGTGGAAACCCAGTGTGTAAGAAGCCCAGGCATCAAAAAACTCATCCATTGTTCCAATCCCTCCGGGAAAAACAATAAGGACATCACTTCGCTTTTTGATTATCTCTTTACGATCACTTAAGTTATCGACAACGACCTTTTCGTCCGTTTGATTACTGTACCATCCTCGCTTGTAAAAATCGGCAGGAATAACACCAATACATCTTCCGCCATTCTCTTTGACTGCTTTGGAGAATACTTCCATAAGGCCTTGGTTTGACCCCCCATTTATAAGTGTTTTATTCTTTTTTCCAATCCATTCACCCAACTTATACGCCTCTTGCTGAAAGATAGGCTTTATAAGGATACTGGCCGAACAATATATTCCGATAGTCTGCATTACAACAATTACTTTTTTAGAAAATCATTATAGAGATATTGCGTGAAAGCTCTCGAGAATTTAGTTAAGGAATCTTTGGCCGAACTGTTTTGTCCATAAAAATAGTGGGGCTTTTTGGTATCTAAATTTATAAAATATCCCAATTCAGGAGATAGAAAGCCCCATCCCTCGTTTCGGTAGTAAAAAGCATATTGTTTCGATCCGAATATATTCTTTGAAAAGAAAGATGGTTTGGGTTTCCATCCCATTTGCTGAATTAAAGTTGAGCTTAAGTCGGTTTGCATGGAAATGTTTTTTTCAACAAAAGCCGAATCAATAACACCACCTATCCAAATTAAAGGTATTCTGTAAGTAGCAGGCTCTTCAAGTGTCGTCGGTCCCGGTTCAAGAGCAGTATGATCAGCAGTAATCACAACCAATGTATTTTTCCATAAAGGGCTTTTTTTAAGTTGGTCGATAAAATGGCCAAGACAACTGTCTGCATAAGTTACGGAATTCAAATATTTATTACGGTCACTGTTTCCACCAATTTTGTGATAAGATGGAATATCAAATGGCTCATGACTGCTAATATTATAAACAATACTGAAAAAAGGTTGCTTCGTTTTCTGCAAATCCTCATACATTCGCTGGTATAAGTACTGATCCGGAACACCCCACTTTTGCAAACTTGATATTTTCATTGGGAAGTTCTCTCGTGAAGTAATATTGGATATTCCAGATTGTATCATTAACATCCTTACGTTGTAAAAATTGACATCTCCACCATAATAGAAGGACATTTGATAATTGTGATCTTTAAAATGAGTAGGCAGACAATCAAGATTTTTCATTTTGTCCGGGAAGGCCAATATAGAGGAGGCCTTAATTAAAGCCGGATAAGTTGCCAATAAGGAAGACAAGCCTTTGTCGGAACGATTTCCGGTGGAATAGAAAGATGAAAAGAGAATGCCTTCTTTACAAAATTGATTTAGTCTGGGGGTCATATTTGGCAAACCGCCAAGAGGTTCAATTACCTTGTTTGAAAAAGACTCTAATATAACAAGTATAACATTGGTAGGCTTATTTGTTTTATTTTTAATATAAACAGGCGGCTCTTCCTGGTTAAGCTGATCAAGCCCAAGCATTTGGTTATTGCAGGTTTTGTCATCCATGTATTTTACAGGGTTTGACTTTACATTGTTATCTAAAACAGCGTAACTGAAAGACCAGAAAAAATTATAGGCACAATGATTGGCATAAAGTTTTGGGCTGAAATAGACACTGCTGAAGTTTAATGGAGAAGTGTCGATTCCTCCACGGATAGGAAGAATCAAAGCAGCAGACAAAAAAAGAAGCACCGGAGTTACGCTCCATTTTATAGTTACATTATCAAAATATTTTTTGCTGAATAATATTTTGTAGTAGTGATAAGCAGCTAAAACGATACCAATTTCTACAAGTATAAACAGCAAAATTTGCCACCAGGTGCAACATTCAATCATTCCAACAGGGTCATTGAAATACATTAAGATTTGTGCATTTAAGCGGTTTCCCCAAGCCGGATAAAGAGCTATATCTGTGATTCCCATGATTGTAATTACAATCAATAGAAAAAGTGTATACCTTTTTATTGCTTTTTCAATGTAAACAGGTTTTACAAAAGGGGTAAGAGCCAATAATATCCCGGGGATCAATGTGAAATATCCTGCTACGGATAAATCCATTTTTGACCCATAAATAAATACTTCAAATATTTCTTTCCATGATAGAGCTGTAGTATGGGCATAGTTTGCCAAAAGGAAGAAAACCTTAAACAAAATAAAGTAAACAAACCAAAACAGATAGTACTTTAGGAAAAAGGATAGAACACGTTTCATTTTATTTGAATGAATATGAAGAAGAAGAATGAGATTTGACAAAACCCTCAAATGTAGAACTTATTTTGCAGAGCACAAAGGTATCTATAAAAGATAATAGTTACTTTTGCCTCTATCACTCACAGACTATTTATCAAAAATTTGTTTTATGATCGTTTCTTATGATTCATCTCCTGTTACATTTACACTCCCGAACGGAATCAGGATTATACATAAACAATGTCTCGGTGCTGTTTCGTGCTGTGGCTTTGCCATCAATGCCGGAACGCGTCACGAGCTAATGGAGGAACAAGGTATTGCCCATTTCATCGAGCATATGCTTTTTAAGGGAACGACTCATCGACGTCCTTTCCAGATTTTAAACCGAATGGAAAATGTGGGAGGTGAATTGAACGCTTACACTACGAAAGAAGAAACTTTCATATATTCCATTTTCCTACAAGAAGATTATGAACGGGCAATTGACTTATTAAGTGATTTGGTCTTTTATTCGACTTTTCCAGCTGGCGAGATCGATAAAGAGCGTAAAGTTATACTTGATGAAATCGATTCTTATAAAGATTCTCCTTCAGATCTGATTTTTGATGATTTTGAAGATTTATTATTTGCGGGACATCCCATTGGAAGAAACATTTTAGGGAATCCTGCCTGTCTGGATAAATTTGACAATTCGTCTTTTGTTGGTTTCTATAACAGAAATTATTCGACAGACAGAATCGTATTTTTTTCTCAATCAGCAATGGATCTGAAAAAGTTGAAAAGATTGATCGAAAAGCATGTTGGATCTATTTCTCCCAGAATTCTAAAAAATGTTTTTCCAATCGAAAAGCCAATAGCACAACAGGGTGTTAAGAAATCACTTTTTAAAGAGACCCACCAGGCTCATGTCGTTTATGGGAATAAAAGTTTCTCATTATTTGAGAATGAGAGATATGGGATGTACCTGCTTAACAATATTCTGGGAGGACCTGGCATGAACAGTCGCTTAAATGTTGCCCTTAGAGAGCATTCTGGATTGGTTTATTCTGCTGAATCCAATGTGACGTCTTATTCCGATACGGGTCTTTTCACTATTTACTTTGGCACTGAGCAAACACAAATAGATCATTGTCTGATAATTGTTGAAAAAGAACTAAAAAGATTACGCGAAAACAAATTGACCCTGTCACAATGGCATGCTGCAAAAAAACAACTTTACGGACAAATGATGATATCTTCAGAAAATAAAGAAAGCCAGACTTTAGATATGGGGAAAAGTATGCTGCATTTCAATAAATATGATTCCATGAAAGAGGTTGTACAAAAAATAGAGAACTTCACACCTCAGTCTCTGCTTGAAATCGCAAATGAGGTACTTGATCCCAAAGCAATGTCTTTGTTGATTTATAAGTAAAAAATAGATTCCGGTCCCATATTGAAAAGCAGGTCAAGGATGCTAAGATTTGGCTGAAAGCCGAACTTTTGTTCAAAAACCTGAAAATACGGTTTAAAGATAAAATCATTATTTTCTTTTTTGGGGTGGATTACATTGCGCAGATCCTGACAGTTTCCCGGTACATCTTCTTCTTTCAAATACGCTGTCGTATAGCTTACGCTATCTGAAATACTTAACAAATCACATATTTTTATACGTATCAATTCGTTAAAGTCAAATAAATATCCGGGCTTGTTTTCAAAAAAAGGTCTTAGATCATCCGCGTAAAATTCAAAATACGGGCTCGAGTTGTAAGCAGATTCTATACTGTTCCAGTGTAAGTGTTGCCAATTGCTCTGATTGGAAACCTTTATATCACGAATGGCATTTTTACCGATGCTGAATTTTTCTATCGGTAGAGAAAGAGACATTAAGCAGTTCGCTGTAGCAATAATGCATCGGTTTCTATAGGTCTGTTTTATATAGTGTTCGCAGCTTTCAATAACTGGGTCCAAACTTTGCCGCAATAAGGCATAGTACTGAATAGGAGCAAAATAGGCAGTTGAAAATAATGTTGTTGACATGAGCTATTCAAAATGATTACAAAGGTAATCTTTCTTTATTTATTTCGTTATCTTTGTTATTATTTGAAAAATCAACAGATTATGTTTGCAAAAGAAGTCTATCTTAATCGTCGTGAACGTTTATGCGATCAAATGGTTTCAGGCATTCTCCTGTTTCCCGGGAACTCGGAATCGCCAATGAGTTATCCTGATAATGCCTATCATTTTCGTCAGGACAGCAACTTTTTGTATTTTACAGGGATTGATCATCCTGATTTGTTTTTTCTGATTGATATTGATTCCAAAAAGTCTATTTTATTTGGTGATGAACTGACGGTAGACGATATAATCTGGACTGGACCCCAGAAGAGTCTAAGTGATCAGGCTGCAGAAGTTGGCATTCAAGAAGTGATGCCACTTTCTGCAATATCTAATTTTTTAGATTCGGCTCTTACCAAAAAACGCGAAGTCCATTTTTTACCTCCTTATCGTACCCAGACGATGTTACTTTTGGAAAATATTTTGGACATTAAAACTGAGCAACAAAAACAGGCAGCATCCGACAAGTTGATCCATGCTGTAATAGCATTACGTTCTATAAAAGGTACTGAAGAAATTGAGGATTTACAAAAAGCTTCCGTAATCGGTTATGCCATGCACTATGCTGCAATGAAAAAAGCTGTCGAGGGTGCTTCTGAACGTGAAATAGCAGGTTATATTGAAGGCATAGCACTATCAATGGGTAGTGGCATTTCTTTTCCTGTAATATTATCTCAGCAAGGAGAGATATTGCATGGACACGATCATAGTCAAATATTACATAAAGGACGTTTGATGCTATGTGATGCAGGGGCAGAGTCTCTAAATCATTATGCTTCTGATTTTACCCGGACGACTCCAGTCGGCGGTCGTTTTACGTCACAACAAAAAGAACTTTACCAATTGGTACTTGATGCCAATAATAAAGCATTTCAGCTTATTCGTCCAGGTGTTTTATATAGGGATATTCATTTGAATTGTTGTCAAGTATTGGCAGAAGGATTGAAATCTTTAGGTATTCTAAAAGGAAATACGGAAGAAGCTGTTGCGAAAGGTGCACATGCATTATTCATGGTACATGGGCTTGGTCACATGTTGGGCCTGGATGTGCACGATATGGAAGAATTGGGAGAAGACTTTGTGGGCTATGATGAAGAAATCAGCCGTAGTTCACAGTTTGGATTAAGCAGTCTTCGTTTAGGTAAGCGTTTACAGTCTGGTTTCGTACTGACAGTTGAGCCAGGTCTGTATTTTATCCCTGCTTTGATTCAAAAATGGGAATCAGAGAAAAAACTCACCGATTATATTAATTACCATAAAATTAAACAATTTATTGGCATTGGAGGTATCAGACTTGAAGATAATGTTTTGGTAACAACAGACGGATGTAAAATGTTGGGAGAAAAGCGACTTCCAATTTCTCCAGCAGAAATAGAAGCATTATTTTAAATCTTTTGTAGAAATCTTTTGTTTTTCGGAGAAAAGAATATTAGGCAAGCTTTCCCTATTATATAACTTTCAGGGATTAAGCCAAAACTACGTGAGTCATTCAGGTATCCTTGATGATCGTTGAGTAACCAGTAATAATTTTGCTTAAAAGTATAGTGGTCGATTCCTTTGCCATTCTCTTTGAAATGGCCATCAGCTGTACGTTCCAAATGAATTCCTTCAAAACGGTTGATGAGGTTTCCCCATACATGATAGGAATAACTATCCATTTTGATGCAAAAGCCCTTAAAAGGAATGACTGCACTTCTTTCATCATAAGAAAAAGTACATGGTTTCAAGCCAAGGCCCAGCCTTCCCTTTTTGATTAAAGTAAAATATTGATATTTTGTAAGATATATAAACCCTGAATCCTTTTCCTGGTAAGTTGCCCTGTGTATTTGTTCAAAATCCAATTTTCTATCCACTTCTTTTTGAAGTTTTATCGGATAGCGATAACAAATAGAAATATCTGGATGGCGTTGGATTTTTTTATCATTAATAAATAATTCTGTTCCTTTTAGACTGACATATTCTCCCGGAAGTCCAACACAGCGACTTAGCAAGACAGGAAGTTTGTCGATGGGTTTATCTGTATCGGCGGGACAATTAAATTCTAAAAGATCATTCCGCTTTATTTTGCTAAAACCGGGCAAACGCGTATAATTACCTGCCAGCCGAATATACGTTCTCCTACTAAATAAGGTGTCAGGAGCAAAAGGAATTCCTACAGTCATCGGCAATCGAGATCCAATAGACCATTTTTCAACAATCAATCTATTCCCAATTTCCTGATTCTCAGTCATTTCTGGTGTCGCAATCCGTATTGTCTCAAAAATAAACGTTCGGATTACCAGAGCCAGAAGTATAGCCAAAATTAAGACACCAGTCAGATGTTTCAGATTCATAGGAACAACCCTCCTCCTTTGAGATTTCTAAAAGGCTTTTTTCATAAAGCGTTTCCACCTGATTTTACCATCAAATATACCTCTGTCCTTATCCAAAGACAGCCATACAAAAATTGGTTTACCAACGATATGATCTTCAGGAACAAATCCCCATTCCCGGGAATCCGCAGAATTATGGCGGTTATCACCCATCATCCAATAATAATCCATTTTAAAGGTATATCTGTCAGCCTTTTTCCCATCTATATAAGCCGATCCATCTCGGATATCAAGTTGCTGACCTTCGTAATTGCGTATTACGTGTTCATATATAATCAGATTTCTTTCTGTCAGTACGATAGATGCGCCTTTGCATGGAATCCATAATGGTCCGTAATTGTCCCTTGTCCAGTTTATGCTTGTATTTAAAGGATAAGTCGTAAAAATATCACTACTAACATCAGGTTCGATCATTACTATACCGATGTTGGGACTTCTTTTTATGTTTTCTACTATTTCTTTCGTCGCAGGTAAAAGATAAATAGGATAATTTTTTCCATTCGCATCTTTCTTGAAAGGCAGAGACCTAATCTCTGCATTATCATCTGAGACAAGCGATTGAAGGTGGTCTGCTTTACTAATTCCCCATATTCGGAACTGATCATCAGAGATGTAAGAACCATTGGTTTGAACAAAATAATTGTATTGTACACCAGGTTGGTCTTTAATAAGTTTCCCGTTAATATAGATCTTGTTACTGATTATCTGGAGTGTCTCTCCCGGCAACCCGATACAACGTTTCACATAATTCTCACGCCGGTCCACTGGTCTGTAAACAACTTTCCCAAAAGTTTCCGGATGGTTCTTAATGTATTGACCTGCTACTTCTTTGGAAACGCCATTTTCTTTAGATATGACGTAACACAAGGTGTAATAATCCGGATTTTCATATTTTACAGGTACAGTGTCACCAGCAGGAAAATTAAACACAACAATATCATTACGTTCGATTTTACCAAATCCCTTTACTCTTTTATAATTCCACTGAGGTTTGTCGAGATATGATTTTATATTTAAGATTGGAAGTGTATGCTGGGCAAGAGGAAAAGATATAGGTGTATTCGGTACTCGGGGTCCATAACTCATTTTGCTGACAAAAAGAAAGTCTCCAACCAATAGTGATTTTTCCAAAGAAGAAGACGGGATCTGGTAATTTTGAAAAAAATAAATATTTATGACATACACAGCAGCCAAGGCAAAGATAATGGCATCGACCCAGTCCATTATACTTTTAAATGTTTTGTTCTTTGACTTTTTCCAAAAGCCCCATGGTAAAAACCGGACGATATACAAATCAAAGAATAATGGTATTGCAATAAGCCACCAAATGCTTTGAGTCCAAAGTGAGAATATGATTGTAATTATACTCCAAACAACAAAACGAATCCATTTTGAGCTGGGAGCCGCAAAGCGAGATATTTTTTCCCCTTGATTATTATTTTCAGATGGAATACTCATAAGATTAAAATTTAATTGAAACAGGTATCAAGTTTAGAAACCTAACAAATCAGGCATTCCTAAAAATCCTTTTTTCCCAACAGTAAATTCAGCAGCAATGACAGCACCTAATGCAAATCCGACACGACTTTTGGCATCATGGGAAATAGTAATTGTGTCGACATCCGACTCGTAGGTGACTTCATGAAATCCAGGAACCTGCCCTGTCCTTTCTGAAATAACTCCTAATTGTTGAGAAGCACTTTGGTTACCTTTAACCCAGCTGCTTTTCCTGTCAAGACGATCCAAAATGTCTTCAGCCAATGTAATTGCTGTTCCTGAAGGTGCATCAAGTTTTTGTGTGTGATGAACTTCTTTGATATGAACATTGTAAGCAGGAAAATTATTCATCATTTCTGCAAGTTTTTTATTAAGTGCAAAAAAAACGTTTACACCCAAACTAAAATTGGAAGCATAAAAAAAGGTCTGCCCTTTAGAACATGCATCTTTAATTTCATTCAAATCTTTTAGCCAACCTGTTGTCCCTGATACGACAGGAATATTGGCGGCAAAACATTTCTTGTAATTTCCCAGAGCCGTTTTAGGACCTGTAAATTCAATGGCAATATCTGCCAAATGAAATTTTTCGGATTCAAATTCTTTGGGATTTTCTATATCAATTGTGCTTATAATGGAATGTCCCCGTTCCAATGCTATTCGCTCAATTTCATGACCCATTTTGCCATAACCGATCAAAGCAATATTCATATTTATATCTATTTGAAAAACAAATGCATTATTATTAAAGCAAAGATACGTAAAAAAATAGGCAAGACTCTGTATGAATGTTTACAATCTGTTAAAAAAGTCCAGGTCTAAGTCGTATGGTTCTTAAAATACTCGTACATTTGTATTCTATAGATTATTTAATACGCTTTGAAAGTTAAAGACTGATCAGATACTAATATACAGTTGGACCAACAGTATTCATGAAACAAAAGCATTTATTATATTTATTTTTTTTGTTGAGCTCAATAATTTGGAATTCCTGTGCAAATGTCGGGACACCTGGTGGTGGTCCTAAAGATATAACGCCCCCTCAGTTTGTTAAAAGTATCCCTCTTCAGAATCAACTGAATTATCAAAAGAAACGCATTGAACTTTATTTTGATGAGCTCGTATCGCTGGTTAATGCTTCTGAAAAGATCATTGTTTCTCCGCCACAAAAAACAGCTCCAACCATAACGGCTATCGGGAAAAAAATCACAGTACTTCTTGCAGATAGCCTTCTTCCTAAAACTACTTATACAATAGATTTTACGGATGCTATTGTTGATTACAACGAAAATAACAAATTCGGGGATTATGCTTTTTCGTTTTCGACTGGAGATAAGATTGACTCCTTGCGCATTTCAGGAACACTGATTGATGCATCCAACCTGAATCCTATTTCAAATATCATAATAGGTGTTCATACAGATTTAAATGACAGTAGTTTTATTACAACTCCTTTTGAACGAATATCTAAAACCAATCAAAATGGTTTTTTTAGCGTTAAAGGCTTACCAGATAATTCTTTTCGTTTATATGCATTGGGTGATAAAAACCGGGATTATCGCTTTAGTCAGCCTAATGAGTCTATTGCTTTCTGCGATTCGATTATTAAACCGTGGTCAGAGCCAGGTCTAAGAAATGATACAATTTGGAAAGATAGTTTGACAATTGATACAGTTTTGGTTCGCCCTATAACCTGCTATAAACCGGATAATATTATTCTTCGCTATTTTACAGAAGATTTTGGTCGGCAGTATTTGTCAAAAAAGGAAAGATCAGCACGCAACAAAATAGAATTGTCTTTTGGATACAAATCCGAAACACTTCCGACTTTAAAATTATTAAATCAAACAATTGACAATTGGTATCTTCTTGAAAAAAATCCCACGAACGATACTTTGGTTTATTGGATTACTGATACGATTGTTTCTTCAATGGATACAATTCGTCTTCAAATTGATTACTTTAAAACAGATTCTCTGAATAAGCTTATTCCTGCAACTGATACTTTGAGATTAATTTCTAAGGGATTCCATACCAAAATGATTTCAGAAAATAAAAGTAAAAAGAAAAAGAGTCAAGATACGACTAATGTTATTCCTCCTGTCGTTCATTTGGATTTAAAAGCTAATTTTCAAGGTATCATGGATATTTATTCAATTCCACATCTCGAATGGGAAACACCGATAATGAATGTGAAAGGTAATCCATGGAACCTTTATAAGAAAAATGATACTATTTGGATCAAGATGCCTTGCTCTATCGAAAAAGACAGTTTAAACCCCCGAAAATATTTTTTGAAAGCCAAGTGGGAATTCGGCAAAGAATATCGTTTTGACATTGACTCGGGAATGGTAGTCGGTTTATATGGAAAAACCAATGACAAGTATACTCAATCCTTCAAAATCCGTGAAGAAGAAGAGTATTCCCGTCTTACTGTCACCTTAAGAGGCATTAAAGGTCATTCTTTTATAGAATTACTCGATAAATCCGATAATGTTGTACGCAGAAGTAAAGTTGAAAACAATCTGGCAGACTTCAAATATCTCATGCCCGGCTCATATTATTTGCGTGCGATTGAAGACAGAAACAATAATTTCAAATGGGATACAGGTAATTATGCTGAAAAAAGACAGCCTGAAAATGTATATTATGATCCGCGTGTTATGAATCTACGGGAAAATTGGGATGTGGAGGAAGAATGGAATGTTTTTGAATTTCCTGTTTTACAACAGAAGCCCAAAGAGTTGCAGCCTAAAAATAATAATAAATAAAATTGTCCTTATGAAATGGCATTTTATAATATTGAGCTTTTTTGTATGTCACCCGCTTTTTTGTACTTCACAATTATTGTGCAATATTGATAAAAAGGCTTTTCTCCCAGGGGAACAGCTTCAATATCAATTGTACTACAATGTAGGATTTGTCTGGATTCAGGCTGGGACTTGCGAATTTAAAGTGCACGCTGCAATATGTAACCAAAAATCAGTGTATCAATTGATGGTCAATGGGAAAACACAAAAATCATTTGATTCTTTTTATAAGGTTAGAGATACTATTATATCTTATGTCGATACTGAAAATTTGTTTCCATTAAAGGCTTATAAATACACACATGAAGATACATGGAATGGAATTGATGAATTTATTTTTAAAAGGGACACCGGAGGATGGAAAGTCACTACAAAACTCCAACGCAAGCGATCCTGGAAAGAGCCACAGGAATCCAGAACAACTCGTTGCGGCTTTGATATTGTTACCAGTATCTATCGGCTCCGTTGTCTGTCTGATGAACGATTATTTGTAAAAGGGCATCGCTTTGAAATACCTATAAGACTTGATGATGGTGAATATAATGTCTCTCTTGTATATCTGGGGAAAGAACGAATTAAATTATACGGTGATGGTTATTATACAGCCCATGCTTTCAAACTGACATTAATTGAAGGCAATGTTTTTAAGCGTGGAGATGCTTTGAGAATGTGGATATCAGACGATGGAAATAAAATTCCACTGCTCATTGAATCTCCTATCAAAGTTGGAACAGTTAAGGCATTATTTAGAAGATCCGAAAAGACAATTTATCCCATACAAAAAGCTGATAATAAAAAATAGCACGAACTTTTTTTGAAATTTAATGGAGAAGTTTCCATTCAAACCCATCTTTTGTATCTTTTATTTCAAAGCCAAGAGTAGTAAGTTCATTACGAATCTTGTCAGATGTTACCCAGTCTTTATTTGTTTTGGCATCCATACGTATTTTCAATAATAAGTCTATGGCTCCTTTATAAGCTTCAACAGAATTTTCAACAGTTTCGGCTTCTGTTTTAAGACCAAGAATGTCGTTTATAAATAAATTAAAAACACCTCTTAGTTCTTTCAGATCTTCTAAATTAATAGTCGCTTTCCCGTCTGATATCAGATTAATACCTTTACTTGCCTCAAATAAATTTGAAATAACTATTGGGCTATTTAAGTCATCATTCATTGCCTCAAAACAACGTTCTCTTAATCCTTTAAAATCAACCGTTGAGGTTTCTGATGCTGTGATTTTTTTAAGACGCGCACAAGCATCCGATAACCGTTCAAGCCCTTTCTCGGAAGCCTGAAGTGCTTCATTGCCAAAATCAAGTGTACTACGATAGTGAGCCTGCAAGATGAAAAAACGAATCGTCATTGGGCTATATGCCTGAGTAAGCATTTGGTGTTTTCCCTCAAAGAATTCATCCAGCGTTATGAAATTCCCCAATGACTTACCCATTTTTTGGCCATTTATGGTAATCATGTTGTTATGCATCCAATAATGTACTGTCTCGTGACCAAGTGCTGCAACAGACTGGGCTATTTCACATTCATGATGTGGAAAAAGCAAATCCATGCCTCCTCCATGAATATCAAATTCCTCACCAAGATAGCGGGTTCCCATTGTTGAACATTCAATGTGCCAACCTGGGAATCCCTCGCTCCATGGAGATGGCCAATGCATAATATGCTCCGGCGATGCTTTTTTCCATAAAGCAAAATCCATACCATTCTTTTTTTCTGACTGACCATCCAAAGTTCGTGTACAGTTCAACAGATCTTCGATATTGCGCCCTGAAAGTTTTCCGTAATGATATGTTTTATTGTATTTTTCGACATCAAAATAAACAGATCCATTACTAATATATGCCCAACCGTTTTTCAGGATTCTTTGAATAAACTGAATTTGTTCAATAATATGACCGGACGCATGGGGTTCAATACTTGGTGGAAGTACATTAAGGGCCTCCATGGCATGATGATAACGGATTATGTAATACTGAACCACTTCCATCGGTTCAAGTTGCTCCAAACGCGCCTTTTTTTCAACTTTATCTTCTCCTTCATCAGCATCATTTTCCAAATGTCCTACGTCTGTAATATTGCGGACATAACGAACCTTATACCCAAGTTGTGTCAAATAACGATAAAGAATATCAAAAGTAATTGCAGGACGCGCATGTCCTAAGTGTCCATCTCCATATACGGTTGGGCCACAAACATAAAGGCCAACATGACCTTCATTAATAGGTATAAAAACTTCTTTTTCCCGATGTAGTGTATTGTAAAGAACTAAATCGTGTTGCATATTTGAAAATTTTGGATAGTAAAAAATCAGATAAGTATAAAATGATAAGGAGCTTTTGAGACAAAACGAATTACTGGGCCCTCTGAACAACATCGCCAAAGACCCGAACAATTTGTAATAACCATTTGGTAATCTCTGTCAATATCGATATCTTCCAAAGGTACTGCCTGATTATTTGCAGCATTGACAGGAAGAAATTCATAAAAAATACTGAGATCCAACATTAGCAAGTATGCAGGGCTATTGAGGTCATCCTGAATCCCAAATAATCCCTCTGGGCTACAATAGGTTGCCTGATAGGAGATATTTTGCGGGATTTTCTTTTTGCCTTCAAAGAGCTTGGATGTAACTGCTGGACTTCTATGAAAAAGGACTTCTGCCTCAGGCCAAAGTTTATTAAAATCAGAAATACCAGTCTCTAAAGCTGCTGCTTTGATTAATAAAAGTAAACATTCAGGAGATCCCTTAAAACTTGATATTTTTTGCCCTTGAATCTCTTTTAGAATAAGACTATTGTACAAATCTTGATCTTTCTCATCAACTATGTGTTTGGGAAGATTCAAAAGAGAAGAGACAAATGGTTCATTTTCCTGTAAAAGACAAAAAAGATCTCTCATGAAAGGCAGCTCATCAACATCGTCCCCGACGAATACCGAATATCCACCAAATAGTTTACTTTCAGGATTCTGGTGAAGATAAATCGAAAAGCTATCATATATCCCTTGATAATAAGTTTCATTGATAGATTGTTCGCTGATTGGAATCAGGTTTTTTCCAAATGTATGAATAATCTTTTTAGGAATTCCTGGCCATAAAAGATTCTGATTCCCAGTCTGAATCTTTTCCAAATATGGTTTTATATCCTGCATTTTCTGTATTGGTAATCGCTCACGAAAATCCTGATAACTAAAAATGGTTTTAAAATCATATTTCTCACCCCATTCCGTATCTTCAGCTTCTCTAAGCAAATTGAAAAGTTGCTCACTTTGAATATCTGAGGCTTGCGAACGGAAGTCTTCAATCTCTTCATAGCGATCTTTTAAGAAAAGTCCTACAAAATTAGTGATAAGATCGGATGCCATACAGATAGTACTTCTATTATTAATTTATCAAAAGTAGTGAATTTTTTGCATTCAACGAAAATGCTTTATATTTAAACACAAAATCAAATCTTTAATGAACTTAATTTATATCATGCGGCGTTTTTAATAATTGTATTATATTTTCAGGATCCTTTTCAATTTTAGACATTGCCATTTTAGCCGCTTTTTGTTGAGCTTCCTTTTTGGAAGAGCCATCTCCTTCACCTAATAAATTATTATTTACATAAGCACAGGCTTTAAACTTTGCTGTTTCTTTCTCTTTTTTCTGCAGTTCTTCCGTATCAAAATATATTGGTAATTTTTGATGCTGACACCATTCAAGAAGAAGAGATTTAAAATTTACATCTATATTTGAAATTCTTTCAATATCAATATATCTTTCAATGATTCTTTTTTCCAGAAAATATTTACAACTCCTATAACCCTGATCAATGTATATAGCACCTATTAAAGCCTCCAGGGCATTCCCATAAATGGAATTATGTGGTAAATTTTCCGGGGTGGATGTGACAATTAATTTGTCCAATCCCAATTCCAAAGCAATTTTATTAAGGCTATTGCGCTGAACGATTTTGGATCTTGTTTTAGAAAGGAAATCTTCTTTTTCGTTTTTGAATTGATGAAATAATATATCAGCTACCAATACATTTAGTACAGCGTCGCCCAAAAACTCCAGCCTCTCATTGTTCAATAAAACGCCTTCTTCTGTTATAATAGATAAGGATTTGTGCCGAAAGGCCTGCTCATAAAGCTCTATTTTACGTGGATAAAACCCAAGTATTTTTCGAAATAATAAATAAGGCTCCCTCTGTTTGACAGTTAGGAGCCTTATACTTTTTATGAGGTTATAAATCAAGCGTCTGGATTCCATTTTTTAACAATGACACTGGCGTTATGACCACCAAAACCAAAAGTATTGGAAAGAGCAGCTTTAACTTCTCGTTTACATGCTTTATTAAAAGTCAGTTTAAGTTTAGGATCGATTTCTGGATCTTCATCTCCTTCTGTGAAATTGATAGTTGGAGGGATGATGCTATCTCTAATAGACAAAATACAAACAATCGCTTCCAGTGCACCAGCAGCACCGAGTAAGTGGCCTGTTTGAGATTTTGTAGCACTAATATTCAATTTATAAGCATGCTCTCCAAAAACATTTTGGATGGCTTTTATTTCTGCAACATCACCAAGAGGTGTCGACGTTCCATGTACATTGATATAATCAATGTCCTCCGGTTTCATCCCTGCATCTTCCAAAGTATTTTTCATAACATTTATTGCTCCAATCCCTTCAGGCTGTGGCGCAGTCATGTGATAAGCATCTGCAGAAAGTCCGACACCTGCTATTTCAGCATAAATTTTAGCACCACGGGCCAATGCATGATCAAGCTCTTCAAGAATCAAACACGCACCACCTTCAGCAATAACAAAACCATCTCGACTTTTACTAAAAGGACGCGAAGCTGTCATATAATCATCGTTGCGGGTTGAAAGAGCATGCATTGCATTAAACCCACCTACACCAGAACAAGTAATTGCAGCTTCAGACCCACCACAAACGAAAGCATTGGCTTTTCCTAATCTAATATAATTGAATGCATCAGCAATAGCATTTGTAGAAGAAGCGCAAGCAGCTACAGTGCAAAAATTAGGTCCCCTAAAACCATATTTAATAGATATGTGTCCTGCCGAAAGATCAGAAATCATTTTTGGAATAAAATACGGACTAAACCTCGGAGAACCATCTCCTAATGCAAAATTGGCTACTTCTTCCTCAAAAGTGGTAATACCTCCAATCCCTGCACCCCAAATGACACCAATACGATCAAGATTTTCCTTTTCCGGTTCAATACCGGCATCTTCAATGGCTTGTTTTGCAGCAATAAGAGCAAATTGAGCAAATAGATCGTACTTGCGTCCATCTTTTCTGTCAAAAAAATCACTAGAATCAAAATTCTTGACTTCGCATGCAAATTTGGTTTTAAACTTTGACGTATCAAAGTGTGTAATAGGCCCAGCACCGCTTACACCCTTGATTAATGATGCCCATGTATCTGCAACATCACTACCCAAGGGTGTAATGGCACCCAAGCCTGTTACTACAACTCTTTTTAATTCCATACGTTAGCCACTTATTTAGCAACTCCTTCGATATAAGCAATTGCTTCACCAACAGTGGTGATTTTTTCAGCTTGATCATCAGGAATGGAAATACCGAATTCTTTTTCGAATTCCATAATCAATTCTACTGTGTCAAGAGAGTCTGCGCCTAAATCGTTCGTAAAACTAGCTTCGGGAGTTACTTCTGTTTCTTCAACACCTAATTTATCAACGATAATAGTTTTTACTTTTGCAGCAACATCAGACATAACGGTCATTTTTTTAGATTAATAATAAAATTAAGTTTGTAAATTTGCGCTGCAAAGAAACAAATAAAATTGTTCTTTTACTAATTTTTACGCCACAAAGTGCTTTTTTTTGCACAAATTTATAAACTATGTGCAACAAACAATAATTAATTTAATATGCCTCCTATTCATATCGCCATATTAGCCTCAGGTTCAGGTTCTAATGCAGAAAACATTTTCAACTACTTTTCTGGAAGAAATGATATCGAAATCAGCCTTATCCTGTCTAATAAAGCCGAGGCATATGTTCATAAACGTGCTGAAAGGCTTTGTATTCCTTCTTTGACGATGTCTAAACAAGATTTAGAAGACTCGAATAAAATTCTTAGGGTATTTAGAAATTATAGAATTGATTTTGTTATACTGGCAGGTTATTTAATGCTTGTTCCAAAAGAATTGATTTTAGCCTACCCCAATCGTATAGTTAACATTCATCCAGCCTTGTTGCCGAGATTTGGAGGGAAGGGGATGTATGGTGATAAAGTACACCAGGCTGTTGTTGAGTCTGGCGATAGTGAATCCGGCATCACTATCCATTACGTCAATGAAAACTTTGACGATGGGGCTATTATCTTTCAAATAAAATGTGCCGTTTCAAAAAATGATACGCCTGAGAATGTTGCGTCCAAAGTTCATGCTCTGGAATATAAATATTATCCTTCAATTGTGGATAAAATTATTAAAAAAGAATTTCAATTGAGTCTTGATTGAATTTTAACCTATCTGTTCGATAGAAGTCCCAAGTATAAAAGCAACTATTATTCTCTGTAAGAATCTTTTCCATTATTTTCAGATGCCCGAAATGGTGTCTTAAAACCAAAAGCTCTGAGGATTTCAGCATCTTCTTCATTCAAGTTTAATATACGGTATGCTTTGTATTCCCTGCGTAATTGATATTTACCGCGAACCTCTTCGAATTTTTCAGGATATTTCTTCAAATATTCCGAATCCTTAATTGGATCGTATGCATGCAAAAGAGCAGAAGTAATTTTATGTGGACTATTTTTATGAATTTTCAATATTGGTCCTTCTGGTACAGGTAATTCAGGTAGATATTTGGGCATTTTTAAATCAAAGAAAGTATTTAATTGTTCAAGAATCATTCGAGTAGCATTTGCCTTACCATCTGAAGAATAACCCGCAATATGTGGTGTGGCAATAAGTGCTGATTCGAGTAATTCATAATCAATATCAGGTTCATTTTCCCAACAATCCAATGCACAATTAATAACTTTTTTCTCCTTAATCGCTTTTTTTAGAGCTTCTGTTTCAATAACACTTCCTCTGGACGTATTAATAAGAAAAACAGGCTTCTTTAATTTATTGAAAAAATTATTGTCAACCAAATGGTATGTTTTATCAGGCCCTTCTTTTTCCAACAAAGTATGAAAAGTTAAAATATCACACTTTTCTTCTATTAAATCCAGAGAACTAAAATTTTTTTCTCCTTCATTACGTGCACGAGGGGGATCATTAAGAATAACCCTCATTCCAAGCAAACGGGCGAAACGTTCTACTTTTTGACCGACCTGTCCTACGCCAATTATACCAATTGTCTTTTCTGATGGATGGAATCCATATTTTTTTGAAAAGCTCAGAATGGCAGAAGTAACATACTGAGCGACCGCAAGAGAATTGCAACCTGGGGCGTTAGTCCAAAAAATGTTCTTTGCTTTACAATAATCTGTGTCAATATGGTCAAAGCCTATTGTTGCAGTCCCAATAAATCTTATTTTTGTGCCTTCCAAAAGCTCTTTTGTGCAGTTAGTCCGTGTACGGATTAGCAACGCGTCAGCGTCGTTTATATCATTTTTACTAATCTCTTTACCGGGCAAATAGACTACTTCAGCATAGGGTTCTAAAAGTCCTTTTAAAAAGGGGATCTGTTTATCTACAACAATTTTCATGGGAAATATTACAAAAATTCTGACAACAAACGTAAACAAACTTTTTGATTTGGGAAAGCACTCTCGTTTTTATATCTAATAAAATGATGTATCTTTGTTATGTAAACAGTAAACGAACCACGAATGACTTTTAGTGCACTATCCTACTCCATTTTTAATGAAGCAACCAGACTTTATCATTTAACTGACAATGTGGATGCCCCTATTCACAATCCTTATGCACCAAATACCATCGAATCCAATTTATTTTTAAAAAATTGGATTGATGCTGTTCAATGGCATTTGGAAGATGTTATTCGTAAACCGGACATTGATCCTGTTTATGCTTTAGCAATAAAACGTCGTATTGACAAATCGAATCAAGATCGTACAGATTTAGTTGAACGTATTGATTCTTTTTTCTGGGAAAAATACAAAGATATAAAACCATTACCTGACGCTGTAATTAATACAGAAAGTCCTGCCTGGTCTATAGACAGACTATCAATATTAGTCCTGAAAATCTGGCATATGCATTCTGAGGTTGAAAGGAAAGATGCAACGAAGGAACATTATGCTCAATGCAAAAAGAAATTGGAAATTCTGATAGAGCAAAGTCAGGATCTATCATCAGCTATCGACCAGCTATTAAATGACATTGAAATTGGGCACCGCTATATGAAGGTCTATAAGCAAATGAAAATGTATAATGACCCATCTTTAAATCCAGCATTATACGCTGACAAATAATAGAATGTCAAGGATTCTGGTAATCAGACTTTCTGCTTTAGGTGATATCGCAATATCAGTCCCTATATTACAAGCCTTGGGAGAACAATATCCTGATAATCTGTTCATAATGCTCTCCAAACCCTTTGTTTCGCCATTATTTGAAGAACTACCTCCCAATGTAATTTTCAAAGCAGTTGAAATTACCGGAAAACACAAGGGAATCTTTGGACTACTCAGATTATTTAGGGAAATTGGCAATAATGTGGATATGGTTTGTGATTTACATGATTCTTTACGTAGCCATTTTTTGTGTGCTTTTTTTAAAATCCACCACATTCCTATCTTTCGTATTGACAAAGGGCGCAAAGAACGTCGTAGACTTACTCGCAGAGAAAATAAAATCATAGCACCGATTAAATCCTCTTTTGAACGCTACAAAGATGTTTTCACAGCTGCAGACATTCCAATAAAACATTTTAATGAACATCCTGATCTGGCTCCATCTTCCGAGCATCTAAAAGAAGTAGAAATAGCATTTTTCAAGAAAGAAAATCGTTGGATTGGAATAGCACCTTTTGCCCGCCATGAAGGGAAAATATACCCACTTGATAAAATGGAAAAAGTTATTGCACATTTTGCTTACAATAATGATTTTACCATATTTCTTTTTGGGGGAGGGAAAGAGGAATTTGCAAAAATAGAAGAATGGAAAAAGCAGTTTCCTTCGCTTCAAATATCCTATTCCTTAGGTCTAAAAATGGAAGTAAAATTGATGAGTTGTTTAGATATAATGCTTTCGATGGATTCAGCGAACATGCATTTGGCGTCTTTGGCTCGTACACCAGTTGTTTCAGTATGGGGCGCAACACATCCTTATATGGGCTTTTACGGCCTTTTTCAGGATAAAAATAGAATAATTCAAACTGATTTATCTTGCCGTCCCTGTTCAGTTTTTGGAGAGAAGCCATGCTATAGATTTGACTATGCTTGTATGTGTAATATCGATCCAGAAAGAATAATAATGAAACTTGAAAAAGAATTGGGTTTATGAAAGCCGTTGTTAAAGATATTTTTGCATCAAATCATTTGAAATAATTCGGTAGTGGCTTATAGCTCATTTTGAAACAAAAAAGCAATTTACGAAATATATTTTTTTTTCGGAAAGCAGTAAGCGTTTTACAATGTTGCAGAAATAAAAAAATTCTATAAATAGACGAAAGAAAATAATGGGACTCATAAGTATCTCTTAGCCTTCGCAGAAAAGTTTTAAATGGGATGTTTTCTGGCGTAAATTTATAAAAATCATCCAGTTGGTTATAGCAAACCATAAGGAGATTCTCATCAAGTTTGTTCTTCTTTTTATGTGATACAGATAAATTGGTTTTATGCACTCTATAGCGCACAAGACATTGATCAATATAATGAATACGTCCATATAGGGAAGACACATAACCCAGCCAGTTATCATAATAAATATGTTCTGGAAACGGGAAAATAGGATAGTCCATCAAATGTCTGTCAAACATGCAGGCATGACCCGTTACACAATTTTGCGGGATAAAAGAAAGAGGATTGGGATTTGAGATCAAATGAAATCTATCTGACTGTTTAATAAACAATGAACTTCCATTGTGATCTATTAAAACAGAATCATGAAAATACAACAAACTTCCATCTATTTGATTAACCATAATTTCCAATTTTTCCGGTTCCCAAATATCATCCTGATCACATAGGGCAATATAATCGCCCTTCGCTTTTTGAATAGCCAATTGAAAATTCCTGTTCAGGCCTATATTGTTCTCATTTCTATATACTTTAAGTTTAATATTTTGAGAAAATTCTTTTAGTATATTAAAACTGGAATCTGTAGAGCAATCATCAATAGCAATAATCTCAAAAGCAGTATAAGTCTGTCCAAGCAATGAGATAAGTTGTTCTTTTAAAAAAAGTTCTCCATTATATGTGCAAATTACAATTGATAAAAATGGTTTTTGCATATAATCTTTCTTTTAAACTTTTAACAGTGAACCTAATTTCTCTATTCCATTTATACATCGATAAAGATCTTTGTCTTGCCTTTCATTCATCATCTCGGAATTTAGGTCTTGATTTACCCAATTTACCTTATGATACAAATGATATTCGACGGCTAAATTCCGAACCGAAAATAAATGATAACCGGCCCTTAAAAAACGCCAGGTTATATCGATATCTTCACCAACAGCAGGTCTAATATAATCTTCATCAAAACCATTGATATCAAGAATGGCTTTTTTGTAAAAGGACATATTGCAACCGGTTAACCGTTTCAAACGCCTCGCGGAAGGTATAAAGCCCCAAAAGCCTTTAGGGTTAATGTAAAAGCCCTCTTCGGGAAACAGAATCCCTTTCTTCTTAAGAAACAATATATTAAAAACAAGAGTTTTATTAATATTGGAAGGCCTTATCGAATTCTCAAGGAAAAGTTGCGTCAGTTTTTCATTTAACTTTAACCGTCTTCCTCCCAATATCAGACCGGGCCTTGCATAAGCAATATGCTGTTCCATAAATTGGGGGTGCAAAACACAATCGCCATCAATAAAAACCAGATAATCAGATTTCGCGGCCAGGATAGCACGGTTTAATGCCTTGTTTTTATTCCAACCGGAATCTTTCTGGGTTAAATGCTGAAACGGATTTTCAAAAGGATACTTATCCACAAATGCAGCCATTAATGTACTATCGGCATCTTCGGAAATTATTATTTCAAAATCTTTGAATGTCTGTACTTTGACTGAATCTAATACTGTTTTAAGAAATATAATATTATTATAAACAGATATTATTAATGAAGCTCTTGGCATAGACATATCCATTTTTAGTTTTTAAAAATTTTCCTAATGCCATTGGATGTCATGATTAGATTTTTATTTCGTGTTTGTTTTCGTATTGCTTTGTTCGTTTCAATTATCTCTTTTGATTTGTAAGGACGTTTATGCTCAAGGTGAAGACATATGGCAGAATATCTTATCTGTTTCGATTTAATATGATTGTTCGATAACCTTTCACCAAATTCTCGATCCTCACCTCCATATTGCATTTCTTCGTTAAAGCCATTAATTGCTAAAAAATCGGATTTCCATCCTGAAGAGTTACATCCATTCCATGTTGCCTTAGCTGGAGTAATAAAATTAAAAAATTTTGCATAAAACTTGCTACTCCAAAGTTTTGTGCATTTAAAATTTAATCTCAACCCCTTCTCCTTAAGCCATTTTAAGTTAAAAACATCTTGATTCTCTATATCTAATTTCGTTAATACTTTTCCAATGGAAATTGGCAATTTGAATTTACCACCAGAAAGGAAATATCCTTCTTCAGCAAAAGATAGATGTGTTTCAATAAAATCCTGACGTGGAATGCAATCCTGGTCTGTAAAAATAAGATATTCTGAATCAGCTGCAACAATTGCTTTATTTAAAATCCGGCATTTTTGGAATCCATTATCTTTTTGCCATATGTGCTTGATTTTTAAATTTGTTATTTCATAAAACTGCTGGATTAACTTGCTGGTTTCAATCGTAGAACCATCATCTGCTACTATAATTTCAAAATTCTTGTACGTCTGAAAATAATATCCCCATAAAACCAACTCCAACCAAAGTGGATTGTTATAGGTTGAAATAATGACACCAATTGTTTTTGGAATAATTGTTTTATTTCTCATTATTTGGACATTATTGAAAGATTTATATAACCTTCTAAAATTCAATCAAAACTACTATATTTTTACTTTCTTCCAAAATCAGCAGGAATTTCTCCCCATAACTTTGTCTTCCATTTTAGTATAGGAATATTTGATTCGTACGTATTCAACCATTTTTCTGCTCTATCAATCAAATTGAAAATTTCTTGATTAGCCTGTGTTTGAAGTAATTTGGTATTACATTTTTTCTTTTTAATCCAGCTCAAAGCACTCATGCTGTCAGAATAAATCGCCATTGTAGTATGTTTCATATTTTGCAGAGCCAAAGCATGGACAATAGCCAAAAATTCTCCAATGTTGTTTGTCCCTTGTTCGAAGGGTCCTTGATGGAAAATTTCTTTGCCAGTTCTAAGATAAACGCCCCGATATTCCATAATTCCTGGATTACCACTGCAAGCTGCATCTACAACAATAATATCTCCTGATGGCTTAACTTCACTTATATTATTTTCAATTTTGGATTGTTTTTTATAGTAAGTTTTCCAATTATCTAAAAATGCATTTTTTGCATCTTCCAAAGAATTAAAAGATTTATACTTAGCTCCTTCTACACCTTCAATCTGCATCTTGCAGTCTGACCATTGGCTATAAATTCCTGTTCTTTTACCAATCCAAACAACATAAAACTTATTTGTTTTGACCATATAGTTTACGTTTACTCTACTGATCTTTCTGTATTTTGGGGCGAAATATATTCTTTTCTTTTTCCACTAAATATTTCATATTTTCGGAATTCACAATCCAATGGCCCATTCATAAGTTTAAAACGAGCGGACGGACGAAGTCCAATACTGTCAAAGCATTCTTCTCTATAACTTAAAATCCAAGCTGTATATCCCGAAAAAGCATGTTTCAACCGCTCTCCAATATTTTCATATAAGCCCAATAAATCCGGTGAAGAAATTCGCTCCCCATATGGAGGATTTGTTACAAGAATTCCGTTTTCAGGTACTTTTACTATTTTCTGCATAGCCTTTATATCCAGTTGAATATATTTTGAAAGACTAGCATTTCTTATGTTTCTTTCTGCTATAGTTATAGCTTGAGGTGAAATATCAGATCCATAAATTTTAAAATTAAATTTACTTTCTTCTCCTTCTTCATTAAGGAGTTCTTCCAGCAAATCGGCATCAAAGTCTTTCCATTTCTCAAAAGCAAAAGATTTGCGATAAATACCCGGTGGTATTTTTAATGCTATTAAAGCGGCTTCAATTAATAATGTTCCAGAACCGCACATCGGATCAATAAAATCACATTGACCATTCCAGCCAGCCAACAAGAGCATTCCTGCAGCCAAAACCTCATTAAGCGGTGCTTCAGTTTGATCTATTCGATAACCCCGTTTATGCAATGATTCACCTGAACTATCCAAAGAAACAGTGCAAAGATTGTGCGACACATGTACATGAATGTATAAATCCGGATTTGTTAAACGGACAGATGGACGTTTTCCGAAATTATCATTAAAATAATCTACGATCGCATCCTTTACACGATATGAAAGGAACTTTGAATGCCTGAAGTATTCAGAATAAACAACCGTATCAATCAAAAAAGTTTGTAAAGGAGACAAATAGTTTTCCCATTGTATTTTTCGAACTTGCTCATATACTTCATCTGGATCCTTGGCTGTAAAAGATAATATGGGTTTAAGTATACGAATAGCAGTACGGAGGTGAATGTTTGCCCTATACATAAGGGATTGATCTCCAGTAAAGGAAACCATACGGCGACCTATTTGTATTTGATCTCCACCAATATCTGTTATTTCTTTAGCCAGAACTTCTTCAAGTCCTTGCATGGTTTTAGCAATGAGTTCGAAAGCCATTATTTTTTTGCTTTTGATTGAAGAATGCGAGCATTGGGGGCAACATCTTCAGTCACCCAAATATTTCCACCTACAGTGGCATTTTCGCCGACAGTTATACGCCCAAGAATAGTTGCATTTGAATAAACAATTACATTATCTTTCAAAATGGGATGACGGGGAATACCTTTGATTGGATGTCCCATTTCATCTAAAGGAAAACTCTTGGCACCTAGTGTTACCCCCTGATAAAGTTTGACGTTATTTCCAATAATAGCTGTCGCCCCAATAACAACACCTGTTCCGTGGTCAATTGCAAAATAAGCTCCGACAGAAGCCCCAGGATGAATATCAATACCAGTTTCTGAATGTGCCAGTTCTGTTATTATACGTGGAATCATTGGGACTCCAAGCTCCAGTAATTTATGTGCAATCCGGTAACTGCTTATCGCACGGATTCCGGGATAGCAATAGATTACTTCATCAAGACTCTGGGCAGCAGGGTCTCCATTATAAGATGCTTCAACATCTGTTGCCAAAATAGCCCGCAAGTTTGGAAGTTCAGCAATAAAGTCTGTAGAAATACTCTCCGCACGATTTTCGAGAATTTGTCGTTCTTCTTTTTTATCAGTTTCAGTACACTCTGTTGTAGCATTACTCACTTTGTTTTTGTCAAAACAAAGGCCCGACAAAACCTGTAATCTAAGGAGTTGAAATAGACGTTCTACATTTTTACCAATGTGTGATGACAGATTTTGTTTATTGATGGTTGCATCCCCAAAATATCCGGGGAATAGTACCGAACGGCTTAAATTAACAATTTCCTCCAAAACGGCCGTTGATAACATCAAACTTGATTCTTGTTGCTCATGGCAAAGTCCTTTGAGAAGATCATATTGTGAAAGTTGATGTATTGCTTCTGCAATTTTTCCCGAGTGATTGAGATTCATATTCTTTTGATTAGGAACTCCAAAAGTAGTCATTTTACATCAAAAATTAAGAGCTGACGTGAAAATTTATATCCATTGGATGTGTTCAAAGAATAGCAGGTAATATTACAAAGCTGTTTTTATTTGGGAAATAATATCTATATATTCTTTATCTGACAGATACACTTTTTGGGGGTTCATTGCAAAAGTACCCCCATAATCAGGTCCATTTACATATTTAGGAGCTAAATGAAAATGTAAATGTTGTAACTTATCTGAATAGACTCCCATATTAATTTTTTTTGCTTCAAAAGCAATGCTTAGGGCTTTTGCAACATGGGTTACATCTTTCATAAAAGCAGTAAGATCTTCGTCTGAAAGTTCAAATAGTTCATTGACATGATCTATATATGCTACAACACAACGCCCACGATAAGTTTGTTCTTTGAATAAAAATAATGTTGATCTATTTAAATCACAAATCTTAATCATTAAATCATGTTGAACTTGATTACGCGTACAATATAAACATTCTTGAATTTTTTCCATGGAGAAAGTATTTTATGAAGTGAATAGTCAATTTCTTTTCCAAAAGTAAAAAAAATATTTGAGGATTTGATAATAAAATTTTGAAAGAAAAGGCTGGTTATAAAGCTATAACAACTTATTATGACATCTTAGACCATTCTTCATATTATTTCATTTTTGGAATTTATTAAAGAAAAATTTCTCTAATCATTTGCGTCTGCCAATGAATTACCTTATTTTTGCGCTCTATTCAAAAATAATCGTTTCGATTTTATACAAAATGTTATAAACATTAATTATTAAAAGGTATGGGTTTATTTATTTTTAATTCCTCTATCGGGAAGAAACTCATTATGAGTATCACCGGTTTAGCCCTTGTTTTGTTCATCACCTTTCACTGTATCATGAATATTTTTGTAATCATTTCACCGAGTGATTATAATAAAATTTGTGATTTTTTGGGTGCAAACTGGTATGCAGTTGTTGGAACCATGGGTTTGGCTTTTTTGGTTGTTGTGCATATTTTCTACGCTTTTTGGCTGACACTGCAGAATTATATTGCCAGAGGTAAAGATCGGTACACAATTTCAAAAAGATCTGCTGGGGTAGATTGGGCCTCGCAAAATATGCTGGTTCTTGGTATTATCATTTTCGGATTTTTAACACTTCATCTTTTCAATTTTTGGTATAAAATGCAATTACAACAACTCATGGGAGCAAATATTCCATCGGGTGCCGATATTGTAAGAGGTTTATTTCAAAATTCTCATTTTGGGAGTCTCATTTGCATTTTTTATATGGTTTGGCTCTCAGCTATTTGGTTTCACTTGACGCACGGGATCTGGAGTGCTATCCAAACGCTTGGAGGAAGTAACCATGTCTGGCTGCCACGAATTAAAATGATTGCAAACATTTATTCAACAATTGTAGTTCTAATGTTTATGTGCATTCCACTATTCTACCTCATTTCAAACCTTTTGGGCCTAAAATAATTCGCTATGACTACAAATAAAGAAATTAATAAAATTGATGCCAAGGTACCACAAGGACCTTTGGCTGAAAAATGGACAGAGTATAAAGCTCATCAAAAGCTGGTCAATCCTGCTAATAAAAGACGTCTTGATATTATTGTCGTTGGTACAGGTTTAGCTGGTGCTTCAGCCGCCGCATCTCTTGGCGAACTTGGTTTTAACGTTAAAAATTTTTGTATTCAAGATTCTCCCCGCCGTGCTCATTCGATCGCTGCACAAGGAGGAATTAATGCTGCAAAAAATTATCAAAACGACGGCGATTCCGTTTATCGTTTATTTTATGATACAATCAAAGGAGGAGATTATCGTTCACGCGAATCAAATGTATATCGTTTGGCAGAAGTGTCAAACAATATAATTGACCAGTGCGTTGCGCAAGGTGTTCCGTTTGCACGTGAGTATGGCGGTTCTTTGGCTAACAGATCTTTTGGAGGTGCGCAGGTTTCCAGAACATTCTATGCAAAAGGCCAAACTGGTCAGCAATTGTTACTGGGAGCCTATTCGGCATTAAGCCGTCAAGTTCATAAGGGTGGTGTAAAGCTTTACACGCGCTATGAAATGGAGGACTTAGTTATAATTGACGGTAAAGCCCGAGGTATTATTGCCAGGAATTTGGTCACCGGTAAAATTGAACGTTTTTCCGCACATGCAGTTGTTATTGCTACTGGTGGTTATGGAAGATCCTTCTTCTTGTCAACAAATGCAATGAGCTCAAATTGTTCTGCAGCAATGCAAATATACAGGAAAGGTGCTTACATAGCTAATCCTTGTTTTGTTCAGATTCATCCGACCTGTATTCCTAAACACGGAGAAAATCAATCTAAACTAACGTTAATGTCCGAATCTCTCCGTAACGATGGCCGTATCTGGGTACCAAAGAAAAAAGAAGATGCAGAAGCCATCCGTGCCGGTAAACTGAAACCAACTCAGATAAAGGAAGATGATCGTGATTACTATCTGGAACGCCGGTATCCTGCATTTGGGAATCTTGTGCCACGTGATGTTGCTTCTCGTGCAGCCAAAGAGCGTTGTGATGCAGGATTCGGAGTAGCGCCTTCAGGGCTCGGCGTTTTTTTGGATTTTGCTGAGCCTATCACCAGACTAGGTCGCAATGTTGTAGAAGCACGTTATGGCAACCTCTTTCAGATGTATTACAAGATAGTTGATGAAAATCCATATGAAACCCCAATGATTATTTACCCTGCCATTCACTATACAATGGGTGGTATATGGGTCGACTATGAACTTCAAACTTCTATCCAAGGCTGTTTTTGTATTGGAGAAGCCAACTTCTCTGATCATGGTGCAAATCGCTTAGGTGCCTCAGCCTTAATGCAAGGTTTGGCCGACGGCTATTTTGTCTTACCTTATACTATCCAAAATTATTTAGCTAGTGAAATCAGTACGCCACGTTTTTCAACAGATTTGCCTGAATTTGAAGAAGCAGAACACGGAGTGAAAAATCGTGTTGAGAAATTGATAAATATACATGGAAAAAGTTCTGTAGATTCTATTCATAAAGAACTTGGAAATGTATTGTGGGAATATGTAGGCATGGGACGCACCAAAGAGTCCTTGGAAAAAGGTCTTGAGGAGATTAAACAAATTAAGGAAAAATTCCAGAGTGATGTTCTCATTCCCGGAGATTATAATGATATGAACACCGAGCTGGAAAAAGCTTTACGTCTTGCTGACTTTATCGAAGAAGCTGAATTAATGGCAAGAGACGCTCTTCTTCGTGAAGAATCCTGCGGCGGACATTTCCGTGAAGAATTTCAAACACCTGATGGAGAAGCATTACGTAACGACGAAAAGTTCTCCTACGTTTCTTGCTGGAAATATATGGGAGAAGATCAAGAACCCGAATTGTTTAAAGAAAACCTGAATTATGAATTTACGAAGGTACAACAACGGAATTATAAATAATTACGGATATGGAAAATAAGTTAATCAATATTACATTAAAGATATGGCGTCAACGTAGTCCAAAGGCCAAAGGCGCATTTGAGACATACAAGCTTGACGGGATTTCAGTTGATAGTTCTTTCTTGGAAATGCTGGATATGTTGAATGAACAATTGTTAGAATCCGGAAAAGAACCTATTGTTTTTGATCATGATTGCCGAGAAGGTATTTGCGGTATGTGTTCACTCTATATTAACGGACACCCTCACGGACCGGATGAAGACATTACAACATGCCAACTGCACATGCGCAAGTTTAAAGACGGAGACACCATCACAATCGAACCATGGCGCTCACATGGTTTTCCAATCATTCGTGATTTGATGGTTGACCGTACTGCTTTTGATAAAATCATGCAAGCTGGTGGTTACATTTCTGTAAATACGGGAGGTAGTGCCGAGGCGAATGGAATTCTTATTCCTAAAGAAATTGCCGATGAAGCTATGGATTCTGCCTCATGTATAGGCTGTGGTGCCTGTGTGGCTGCTTGCAAAAACGGTTCTGCCATGTTGTTTGTTTCAGCAAAGGTGAGTCAATTGGCCCTACTTCCTCAGGGAAAAGCAGAAGCTGCTCGTCGTGCAAAAGCTATGGTAGCCAAAATGGATGAACTTGGTTTTGGTAATTGTTCAAATACAGGAGCTTGTGAAGCTGAATGTCCCAAGAATATATCTATAACCAATATTGCCCGTTTAAACCGTGAATTTTTGTCTGCAAAATTCAAAGATTAAAATTTACAAAATTTTGAGCAGAAAGAGGCTATTTCGAAAGAATAGTCTCTTTCTGCTCAAAATTTTTATAATCCATTTTCTTTAATAAAAAAACAAGTATCATGAATGGTTTTGCAAAGAGGTGTGAATTGAAAATTCAAAGCTGTTTCTATCTTTTGGCTTGAATATTTTGAGGAACTTTGAACAATTCTAACTAAATCTCTTGTCAATTTTGGTTCTAAACCCATTAACTTCCAGATGTTTTCTGACAGACAAGCACTCAATTGCAGTAATGTTTTACCAGCTTGATAACGGGGAGGCTTAACACTAAACTCGGATGCTATCATTGATAATAACTCTTTGTTACTAACATTTTCAGACACCAAAATAAATCGTTTACCAAATAGTCCTTTTTCCATAAGTTCTATTCCTGCACGACAGATGTCACGTACATCAATATAACCTGTTGTGGCATTTGTATAAAATGGCATACCTCTCTGAACAGTCTGAAATAATAATAAACTGCCTTTGCGAGGGCTACCTGGTCCAAGAACCACCCCTGGATTCAAAATAACGGTGTCTAATCCTTCGCTATTAGCACGCCATACTTCTAACTCAGACCGGAATTTACTATCAGAATACAGAGAATATATTTCTTCGCTCTGCCTTGCTGTCTCTTCATTTATAAAATCCTGGCCTTTTGTATTACCTAAAGCACTTATTGAACTTATAAAGCAAAATCGTTTCACCGAACATTTTAATGCCGCATCGACCATGTTTGATGTTCCCTGAATATTTGTTTGAAAAAGTTGCCTGCTATTCCCAGAATCAAAAGAGACAGCTCCCGCACAATGAAATACTTCTTCAGCCCCATTAAGTAAATCACATAAACTAATATAATCAAGCGTATTCCCATATACCCATTCTACTGCCGCAAAAAGCTCATCAAACGATTGTCTGTAATAATCACAAATAAGACGGAGTTCATCAAATGAAGAAGACGTACGAATAAGAGCTCGTACCCTACGACCTGAATGATAAAGATGTATCAAAAAGTGTCCACCGACAAACCCAGTGCTACCAGTCAGAAAAACGAAATTATGTATTGCCATTCGTATATGGTTCACAATAAGTCATAAAAATACAAAAAGAAATGCTTATTTTTGCGGCAATTTTAATACTGGATACAAATAGCCAGAAAATGGAAACCGATACACTCATAAAAATTGACACCATTGCCCAATTAGATAGTATTGTATTTCCTGATGCATCGACTATTATGTTATCAGATTGGAAGTATTCCAAAGACTCTATATCCTTTTTTAATCAGAGAAACTGGTTGAATTATTCAAAATTGTCTAACAGTAAAAATCGTGAATACATTTCAGATAGACACGAGGGGCTTGCCCGTGCAAACAAAATACTACCAGAAAGCCTGCTTTTGGTTTCATTATTTTTTGAAATATTGATTATCGCTTTTTTAATAAGAAATGGATTTAGTTTCATCAATAATTATTTAAAGAATATTGTATCGGGCAGAAAAGAGATTTATTCTACAGAATATAATCAGAAAGAATTCAAATCCAACCGTTTTGTATTGGCCCTTAGTCTTATCATCTTTGCGCTATTTATACCAATTATTGTGAACGCTCATAACGTTCAATTCAATTATACTTTGGATTTAGCTCTTTTTATTCGTTATTTTTTATATGTGTTTACTTTCTTTTTGTTGAAAAATATAATCTATTATATCATTGGAAATACATTCTTTAATAGGACTCAGACTCGACAATGGATTTCAGGTAGTATAACTGCCTTTTCTTTTTATGCCTTAATGCTGTCTCCTCTTTTGGTTGGAGTTGAAAGCGGTGTACAGATGTCGTCTATTTTTATTTATGCCTGGGCAATCGGTTTTTTAATAATCGCTAAATTTTGGTTATTAATGAAGAGTGTTAAAATATTTTCTGTTAGAAAAGACGATTTTTTGTATTTGATTTTGTATCTTTGCGCACTAGAAATTTTGCCTATTCTGTTATTTTACAAAGGCTTATTTGTTTTATAATCAGAGCGTTTAATTTAACTTTAATGTTTTGAAAATCAAGAATTTGCTTGTATCTCAGCCAAAGCCTACTACCGAAAAGTCACCCTATTTCGATTTGGCTGAAAAATATGGATTGAAAATAGATTTCCGCCCGTTCATAAAAGTCGAACCTGTTTCAGCCAAGGATTTTAGACAACAGAAAATATCTATTTTAGATCATAACTCTGTGGTTTTTACTGCCCGAACAGCTATTGACCATTTTTTCCGGTTATGTGAAGAAATGCGCATTTCTGTACCTGAAACAATGAAGTATTTTTGCATCACAGAGCAAGTTGCGTTGTATCTTCAAAAATATATTGTTTATCGAAAAAGAAAAATATTTCATGCATCTAATGGCAAACTTGAAGAATTTGTTTCTTTGATTCAGAAACATTCAGGTGAAACGTTTTTGATTCCAGTATCAAATGTTCATAAAGATGATTTGCTTGTACGATTGGACGAAAAGAAAATTGCTTATACCAAGGCGATAATGTATTGTACAGTAAGCAATGATTTTACTCCTGAAGAGCCCTTCAATTACGACATGTTGGTATTTTTCAGTCCTTCTGGCATTTCTTCTTTAATTAAGAATTTTCCTAATTTCGAACAAGGAGAAATTTCAATTGCCTGCTTTGGGACCACTACCGCAAAGGCTGTTCGTGAAGGGGGTTTTCGATTGGATGTTGAAGCTCCTTCTACGGAGGCTCCATCTATGGTAGCGGCTCTTGATCTATATATAAAGGAAAATCACAAACAGGCTAGAAAACTATAATTCTATTAAATCCATATTTAACACGCTGTTTTTCGGTAGAATATCTACCTTTGTAGAAACAGCGTGTACCTTTATGATAAACCACCAGTTTGCATTTTCAAAACAAGAGCACCTTCGCAGTAAAACTCAAATAACAGATCTTTTTGGAAAAGGTGATTCATTAATTTCATACCCTATTCGTGTTGTATGGAATGTGGTTCCTTCAGGAAAAGGCTGCCCCATAAACGTTGTATTGAGCGTATCGAAAAAAAAGCTCAAACATGCAGTTGACAGAAATAGAGTTAAGAGACTTTTGCACGAATCTTATCGCCTAAATAATAAATCGTTGCAACAATTAGCG
>Ga0302285_10000086_pt1 | contig 58338 bp, 35 predicted proteins | sample III_Fen_E2_2_FD_200455 | JGI IMG/M metagenome (GOLD analysis project Ga0302285, IMG submission 200455) | Peat permafrost microbial communities from Stordalen Mire near Abisko, Sweden - III_Fen_E2_2 | ecosystem: Environmental > Terrestrial > Soil > Wetlands > Permafrost | place: Sweden: Abisko... | reverse complement strand
GCATAAACAGATACATTATCCTCCTCAGCACTTAAAAAATTATTCAGCAATCCATTCAACTTTTGCTCATACGGGAAAAGATTCTCAATGTTCTTTTGCGCCTTACGCAACTTGGCAGAAGACACCATCTTCATTGCTGATGTGATCTTCTGGGTCGATTTTACAGACTGAATACGCGATTTTATTTCCTTTAATGAAGCCATTTTTATTTACAATTTTACAATTTACAATTTACGATTGAAAATCACAAACTTATTTTCATTTACAATTTTACAACTTACAATTGAAATTCATATTAATTGCCAACTAACTATAAATTACCAACTACTTATTATCTATTTTCACTTATCAATCTGCTACATTATCGCAACTCTCTTGGCTACTTCACCGGCTACTGTCTCAATAATTGCAGAGACTTCATCGTTCATTATTCCTTTTTTAATAACATCGAGAACATCCGTTTGATGTGACAATTCAAGTACCATTAAAAATTCTTTTTGAAATTCCTGCACTTTGGTTAATGGAACATTTGAAAGCAAACCGTGTGTACCGCAATAAAGCACAGCCACCTGTTTTTCGACAGTCATTGGTGTGTGCAGTGCCTGAACAAGTAATCGGGTATTCTTCTGTCCTTTGTCAATTGTCATAGCAGTAACAGGGTCCATATCACCACCAAATTTGGTAAAAGCTTCCAGTTCACGAAACTGTGCCTGATCCATCTTTAATGTTCCGGCAACTTTTTTCATGGCTTTAATCTGCGCATTACCACCCACACGGGATACTGAAATACCTACGTTGATAGCAGGACGATTTCCCTGATTGAATAAATCCGTATCCAGGAAAATCTGGCCGTCAGTAATGGATATTACATTCGTTGGAATATATGCCGATACATCACCGGCTTGTGTTTCAATGATAGGCAAAGCAGTCAATGAACCACCACCTTTTACTTTTCCTTTCAGACTTTCGGGTAAATCATTCATTTGTTCTGCCACTTCCTGTTGAGAGATGACACGGGCTGCACGTTCGAGCAAACGAGAGTGTAAATAGAAAATATCACCAGGATAGGCTTCACGTCCGGAAGGGCGACGAAGAATCAAGGATACTTCACGATATGCAACAGCCTGTTTTGACAAGTCATCATAAACAACCAAAGCATGTCTACCGGTGTCTCGGAAGAATTCGCCGATAGTTGCACCGGCAAAAGGAGCGTAATACTGTAAAGCGGCAGGATCGGAGGCATTTGCAGCAACGATAATGGTATACTCCATTGCACCATGTTCCTCTAGAGTATTATATATGGAAGCAACCGTGGATCCTTTTTGTCCAATAGCTACATAAATACAATAGACCGGATCACCGGCATCAAAATTGGTTTTCTGATTAATAATAGCATCAATGGCGACACTTGTTTTACCTGTCTGACGGTCACCAATAATCAATTCACGTTGTCCGCGACCGATTGGGATCATTGCATCAATGGCTTTTAGGCCGGTTTGCAAAGGTTGATTTACAGGTTGACGGTAGATAACTCCGGGAGCTTTACGTTCAAGGGGTAATTCGATCATTTCGCCTGTCAATTTTCCTTTTCCATCGATTGGCTCACCCAATGGATTAAGAACGCGGCCAAGCATCCCTTCCCCAACAAGAATAGAAGCAACCTGCTTAGTACGTTTGACTGTAAATCCTTCTTTAATCTCGTTGGTAGGTCCAAGAAGAACCGCCCCAACGTTATCTTCTTCCAGATTCATAACGATTGCCTTGATACCATTCTCAAATTCCAACAATTCATTGGCTTCGGCATTTCGCAGTCCATAAATACGAACGACTCCATCACTAACTTGCAGGACTGTTCCTACTTCGTCGAACTGTACGCTGGTGTCAATTCCTTCAAGTTGCATCCGAAGAATTTCAGATACTTCGCTCACCTTTATATTATCAGACATTTTATTTAATTTACTATTTAATTATTTACCATTTACTATTTCTTCGATATATAAAATGGAGTACTTATAAATTTAGTATTTTCAGAACACCTATAAAACCTGTCATTAGATTGTAAATAGTAAATCTGAAAATGGTAAATTCTTTAGACGATTTTATTATTTTTCTCGATGTATTCTTTTTTGATCCGGCGAAGTTGACCGGAGACACTTGCATCCCAACGTACAAAATCTACTTCGAACATGAAACCTCCCAATATTTCGGGATCAACTATTTTCTCCATTTCTATCGTACCCCCTGTTGTCTTTTCAACCATGGCCATCAAACGTTTCTCAGTAGCTGTATTTACAGGAGTAGCAGTTGTAAGTTTTCCATAATGAATATTCTTCTGTTTACGAAACAAGTCGATATATTTCAATGCTATAGAAAGCAAATGATCTTCTCGGTTATTGTTTAGCAACAGATCAATAAACTTTTCAAATGGCTTACTGACATTATCGCCGGCTGCCAGAATAATAATTTTCCGCTTTTCGGTTTTTGCCAATATAGGATTATCAAGTACAGTCCGTAATTCACCGAACTGAAAATAACTTTTAATAACAGCTTTAGCTTCGCTGTACACGCGATCCTGCAAATCTTTTAAATCGGCAAAATCCAGTAAAGCTTTGGCATACCGAACCGGTATAAGTCCTGTATTCATGAATGTTTAGGATTTAGAAATATTAATTTCGTCGAGCAACCGGTTTATCATGTTCAATTGTTCATCTTTCTTTTCCAATTGTACTCGAAGTACTTTTTCGGCTATATCAACTGACAATTCAGCTACCTGGCGACGAATATCACGAATAGCATCTTCTTTTTCAATCAGAATTTGTTTTCGTGCTTCTGTTACTAATTTCGCAGCTTCGAGGCCGGCTTTATCTTTTGCTTCCTTGATCAATAAATCACGGGTTAAAGCAGCTTCCTTCATAATTTTCACCTGTTCGCGACGGGCATTATCCACAATGGCTTCACCTTCAAACTTCACACTTGCTAATTCTTCATGTGCTTGTTTGGCAATATTTAGCGAATTATCGATGTAAGCTTTACGATCATCCACCATTTTGATAATAACGGGGAAACCATACTTTACAAGAATAAATGCAACAATTCCGAATGAAAGAAACATCCAGAATAACAGACCGGAATCAGGCAATAATAATGACATAATAATTCAATTTACAAATTACAAATTTACAATTCTCAATTGTCGGTTGACACTTTAAACTGCAGTTTCTAATGTATTAAATAATAAAGCATTGAAATTTTCTCAATTAGCTTTAACCTAACATTAAAGAATAAAACCACAAACTACGATAGCGAATAATGCAGCACCTTCAACAAGAGCAGCAGCAATAATCATTGATAAACGGATATCTGATCCGGCTTCAGGTTGACGGGCAATACCGTCCATAGCTGATCCACCAATACGGCCAATACCAAGACCTGCACCAATTACTGCGAGACCGGCTCCAAGTCCTGCACCTAGTTTAGCTAAACCTGCTCCAGCAGCAGCTTGTAATAAAATTGTAAGTAACATAATTTTTTTTTTTATGATCCAAACCCCTAAAGAGATTTTAAGACCAGAGTTTATAATTATTTTTTTTAGTTATTCTCGTATATTTCGATATCCTATAAGTCTTTTTTAGTGAATTATGGGTTATTCTTTCACTTCCTTTACATGATGTGGTTCTACCCTGGCCAGTCCAATAAATACAGCCGAAAGTAATACAAAAACATAAGCCTGAATATAGGCAACCATTACTTCAACCAGATTAATAAAAACAGTAAACAATACTGAAACTACAGTCATACTTGTATTCATTGCCGGACCTAAACTGACGGTAACAAAAACCAAACAGGTCAAACCTAAAACAATAGAGTGTCCTGCCAACATATTTGCAAAAAGACGAATCATTAATGCAAAAGGTTTCGTAAACACACCGACCAGCTCTATAACCGGCATCAACGGAAGTGGCACTTTTAGCCACAATGGCACATCAGGCCAGAATATTTCTTTCCAGTATTCTTTTGTACCGAATATATTTACAATAATGAAAGTGCAGATGGCAAGCACAAAGGTAATGGCAATATTCCCGGTTACATTTGCTCCTCCGGGAAAGAGCGGGATTAACCCCATTAAATTATTCAGAAATATAAAAAAGAAAACAGTGAGAAGGTAAGGTGAGAAACGTTTATAATCCTTTCCTATACAAGGTTTTATTACATCATCATTAATATTCATAATAAACATTTCCATAAATCCCACAAACCCTTTTTTAGATTCATAAACTTCTTTCTTGTAAGAACGTGCGACCATAAGTATTATGAAGATGAGGAGTGCACTGTTAAATAGCAATGAAAAAACCACTTTTGTGATAGAGATATCAAACGGTTTTACATCATTTCCAAGCGAATCTTTTTCAACAATTTTACCTTTGTATTTTCCTTCAGGGGCAATTATCAAGCCCTGATATTCTCCTTTTTCATTAAATGCTGAAGAAAGAAAAACATGCCAGCCTGTTGTAGTGCTATATACTATCACAGGAAGGGGAATGGCTATATCTGTTTCACCAATTTTGGTGATATGCCAAATGTAGGAATCTGCTAAATGTTCCAGGATGAGTTCTTTCACATTCAATTTACCTTCCGGTTTTTCAACCTGAGCGGGTTCATTAGCAAGTACAAATGATCCGGACAAAAAAACGAATATGGCTATTAAGCTTAATATCTTACGTAAACTATTCATCTACTTTTTTCTTTTTGATTTTCTCTTCCACTAAATAGAAAAAATATGTTTCAATACCTAAGTACAATAAATAAAATCCAATGAAAACAATACTAAAATCACGCAATTGTACTTTTACAAATATCAGATAAATGCTGCCTAAAGCCAGGGAAGCGGCTACTTTACACAACTTGATGATCATGTATAGATTGACCAGTTTTCGTTGATTTTCTTTGTAATCACGGGTTATATAGGTCACAAAAACGAGTCCCATAATATAAAAGAAACCGGGGATAACCGGATACCAGTTGAAATACGATGCGGGCAATGTTGTTTTTAATAACCACCAAATTCCACAACCACTTACAAACATGACAATGGTGAGAATTATATTAAGTCGTCTCTTTAGTTGTTCCATCAGTTCAGGATTTGACTAATTCAAGACATACAGTTACTACATTTTTGCTTACTTCTGCAAAACCACTTTCTATGTTCAACTCTGATTCTTTACTATCGGCTAAATAGCTTATTTTACCTTCCTTCAATGACGAAATAAGTGGAGCATGATTTTCCCACACCGTAAACAGGCCACTGGTTCCGGGTAATGTCACCGATGTCACTTCACCTGTAAAATAGATTTGTTCGGGAGTTATTATTTCTAATTTCATCTTAGTTAATTAATTAGCTGGTTGATTGGTTGAAAAGGTGATTATAAAATTTAGTTCTTAATTCACCAATCAACCAAATAATCACTCAAACCGATCTTACCTCTTCGATTGTTCAATTAATTTTTGTCCTTTTGCAATGGCATCATCAATAGTTCCAACACTAATAAATGACATTTCAGGTAAATAGTCCAATTCGCCATCAAGAATCATTTTGAAACCCCGAATTGTTTCTTCTATAGATACCATGACTCCCGGTTGTCCGGTAAACTGGGCTGCCATATAGAACGGTTGCGACAAGAAACGTTGCACTTTACGGGCGCGGTTTACTGTCAAACGGTCCTCTTCTGACAATTCTTCCATTCCTAGAATGGAAATAATATCTTGTAATTCTTTGTTACGTTGCAGAATTTCTTTCACTCGTTGAGCAGTATTGTAATGATCTTCACCTACAATCAGCGGGTCAAGAATACGTGAGGTGGATTCCAGTGGATCAACGGCAGGGAAAATACCTAATTCCGAGATTTTACGACTCAATACTGTGGTGGCATCCAAGTGGGAAAATGTCGTTGCCGGTGCCGGGTCAGTTAAATCATCTGCAGGAACATAAACTGCCTGCACTGATGTAATGGAACCGTTTTTGGTGGACGAAATGCGTTCCTGCATTCTGCCCATTTCGGTGGCTAAAGTAGGTTGGTAACCAACTGCTGAAGGCATACGTCCAAGTAATGCTGATACTTCGGAACCTGCCTGGGTAAAACGGAATATATTATCGATAAAAAACAAAATATCACGTCCTGTTCCGGCTCCATCACCATCACGAAATGATTCCGCAACCGTTAATCCGGATAAAGCTACTGAAGAACGTGCTCCGGGTGGCTCGTTCATTTGACCGAACACCAGGGTTACTTGTGATTTTTCTACTTCATTATAATCAATCTTGGATAAATCCCAATTGCCTTCATCCATACTTTTCTTAAACTCATCACCATAATGAATTACATTTGATTCAATCATTTCACGCAACAAGTCATTCCCTTCACGGGTACGTTCACCAACTCCGGCAAACACAGAAAAGCCGTTATGACCTTTGGCAATATTATTGATAAGTTCCTGAATCAACACGGTTTTACCTACACCAGCTCCTCCGAAAAGGCCAATTTTACCTCCTTTTACGTATGGCTCAAGCAAATCTATCACTTTGATACCTGTTGTCAGAATTTCCTTACTGGTTGTCAAGTCTTCGAATTTGGGCGGTTCACGATGAATCGGATATGCACCTTTCTTGTCAAGTGGTTTCATGCCATCGATAGAATCACCGATTACATTCATCAATCGACCTTTCACCTGATCACCTACCGGCATAGAAATTGATCTTCCCAAAGCAACGGCTTTCAATCCCCGACGAAGTCCGTCGGTTGAGTCCATTGCCACAGTACGTACTGTATTTTCACCGATATGTTGTTGAATCTCAACAATCAATTCTTTCCCATTTCCACGGTCGATACTTAACGCATCGTAAATGGCAGGTAATTTCACTTCTTCTTTTCCTTTTAAATCAAAGAAAACATCGACCACCGGTCCAATAATTTGTGAAATATGTCCAAATAATTCTGACATAAATTTATATTATTTTGAAATAGATTATATTCCTGTTTTTTAAAAATTAGTCGCAAAAATACACAATAAATTTGCATTTTGCAAAAAATTAATCGAATTATATGCGATTAATTTTATTCGAAAAGAGAATGATGTAAGTTAAAACCAATTTTATCAATCCAACTTCAGCACTTCCAGAAATGCTTTCTGAGGCACCTCAACATTCCCGATCTGTTTCATCCGCTTCTTTCCCTTCTTTTGTTTTTCCAACAATTTTCGTTTTCGACTGATATCACCCCCATAACATTTTGCAGTTACATCTTTTCGAACGGCTTTAATGGTCTCACGTGCTATGATTTTCGCACCTACGGCAGCTTGTACGGCAATATCGAACTGTTGGCGGGGAATAAGTTCTTTTAGTTTTTCGCACATACGTTTTCCCAACGGGACTGCATTATCAACATGAATAAGACAAGAAAGTGCATCTACAGGTTCACTGTTTAACAGGATATCAAGACGGATTAATTTTGAAGGACGAAATCCATTCAAATGATAATCAAAGGATGCATACCCCTTCGAGATACTTTTCAATCGATCGTAAAAATCGAAAACAATCTCACCAAGTGGCAAATCATAAATCAACTCCATGCGGTTTCCTGAGATATAATTTTGTTTGACTAATTCTCCCCTTTTACCTAAGCATAAATTCATGATTTGACCGATATAGTCAGTTCGTGTAATGATTGAAGCACGTATAAACGGCTCTTCAATCCTGTCAATCGACATGATATCCGGAAGGCCGGAAGGATTATGGACTTCTATTAACTCTCCTTTATTGGTGTAAACTCTATAGGACACATTGGGAACTGTCGTGATGACATTCATGTCAAATTCGCGTTCAAGGCGTTCCTGAATAATTTCCATGTGTAACATACCCAGGAAACCACACCTGAACCCAAAGCCCAATGCTACAGATGATTCGGCTTCAAAGGTCAGGGAAGCATCATTTAGTTGTAACTTTTCAATGGAGGAACGTAGATCTTCAAAATCTTCTGTTTCGATCGGATAAAGTCCGGCAAATACCATGGGCTTTACTTCCTGGAAACCTTCGATCCGTTTAGCACAGGGCCGTTTGACATGAGTAATGGTATCCCCTACTTTTACTTCCTTCGATGTTTTAACTCCTGAAATAATATAACCTACATTCCCTGCACTGAGTGTCTGGCGGGGTGACATTTCAAGTTTTAACACGCCGACTTCATCAGCAGTATATTCTTTTTCGGTACTAACAAATTTAACTAAATCGCCTTTATTGATGGTACCGTTTACTATTTTAAAATAAGCTATAATTCCCCGAAACGAATTGAATACCGAATCAAAGATCAGGCACTGTAAAGGAGCTTCCGGATCGCCTTTTGGAGAAGGAATCCGTTCGATGACTGCCTGTAAGATTTCTTCCACACCCATCCCTGTTTTACCACTGGCACGTATGATTTCATCCCGTTTACAACCAATTAATTCCACGATCTGATCTTCCACTTCTTCCGGCATAGCATTGTCCATGTCCATTTTATTCATGATAGGAATGATTTCCAGATCATGTTCAATGGCCATGTACAAATTGGATATGGTCTGAGCCTGGATACCCTGAGTAGCATCTACAATTAACAGAGCTCCTTCGCAGGCAGCAATGGATCGAGACACTTCATACGAAAAATCGACATGTCCGGGAGTATCTATTAAATTTAAAACGTATTGTTCACCTCCAAATTGAAAATTCATTTGGATAGCATGACTCTTTATGGTGATACCACGTTCACGCTCCAGATCCATATTATCCAGTACCTGTGCCTGTAAGTCCTTTCCTGAGACGGTGTTTGTAAATTCCAATAACCGGTCGGCCAACGTACTTTTTCCGTGATCGATGTGTGCTATAATACAGAAATTGCGGATTTTATTCATTCGTAATTTTCTTCAGTTTTATGTTGTTTTGCAAAAATACAAAAAAATCACGAATAATGAATTGTCCGTTGTATGCTTTGAAGTATGAATTATATTTTATTTATTGTTTTTCAACGCTTTGTATTTTTTGGATAACACATTGAAAATAATGAATCAGAAGATGTACTTTTGTAGTACATTATAAATTAAAGTCGTTAGATATCCCGTATATTTATTTTCTCTCAATTACCCTCACTAAATGGTAAATAGTAAATGTATTAATAGTAAATATAATTATGAATATCCCGTATAAGAATATATTTTTTTTTATTGTCCTCATTTTATTAACTGCCTGTGATGATATGAAAGACATGCCAACACCCGTTTATTTACCGGCTACTCCCGGCGAATCAGGTCAACTCTATGTGCTTTCAGAAGGACTTTTCAATATGAATAACAGCACATTGAGTCTGGTAAATTTCGACGAAAAAACTCTTAAAACAGATTTCTTTTCACTTCAAAACAATAGGGGATTGGGGGATACAGCAAATGATATGAAACTTTATGGAAGTAAATTGTGGATAGTGGTCAATGTATCCTCACAAGTGGAAGTAATGGATATAAAATCCGGGATATCACTCAAACGAATTCCCTTTTTTAATCCGGCGGGAGTCGCCCGCCAACCACGCTTTATTACTTTTTATGCCGGAAAAGCCTACGTTTGTTCTTTTGACGGCACAGTTGCCAGGATAGATACTGCTTCGATGAACATTGAAGCAACAACTACCGTAGGACGTAATCCGGATGGTATAACTACTGCAAACGGGAAACTATATGTTTCCAATTCTGGAGGCCTTGATCTGCCAAACTACGACAATACGGTCTCAGTTGTCGATTTGAATACTTTTAAAGAAATCAAAAAGATTACTGTTGGCATGAACCCATTTAAACTCGAAGCAGACACCCACGGCGATGTTTATGTGGTTTCACGGGGGAACAATTCAACGATCAAGAGTACCTGGTGCCGTATTAACAGTCAAACCGATGAAGTGATTCAGACATTCAACAATTTACCGGTTGTCAACTTCACCATTCGGAACGATACGGCATATCTCTATAACTATGATTTCATTAACAGCACCTACTGGATCAAAACATTCGATTGCAACACCGAACAAATTATTTCTGATCATTTTATTTCCGATTCCACGGTTCTTGAACGCCCTTTTAGTATCTCAGTACACCCAACGAACGGAAATGTATACCTTACAGATGCACGAAACTATACAGTCAAAGGTGATTTGCTTTGTTTTAACCGGAGAGGGAAATTAGTATATAAAATCGGAAGCATAGGACTTAATCCAAATTCGGTGGTGATTAAGACTACCCCTAACCCTTAAAGGGGGATAAGAAAAGAAGCCCAAAGGAACTCAAGATTACTATTTCAACCAATAGAACTTGATAGAGGAAATAACACCTTAATACTAATTTATTCTTCCTTCAGGGGTTAGGGGTTCTTCAGACTCCCAACTGCCTGTAAGTTTCTTTCAGTGCTTCTTCATCATCGGTAATCACTAATACTGAATCACCCACTTCCAGTTGCGTATTTCCTCGAGGAATAAAATAACGCTGATCCCGTTTCACCATAACTACCAGTGTCCTGTCGGGTAATGAAATATCCATCACCCGCTTGCCGTTACTCAGCATTTCAGGTTTCACTGTTATCTCACTCATAGCCGATTTAATTTCATCCGAAAATTCAACATCAAACTCCTTAAGCTTATTAGAGGCTACACTTGGCAAAGCTAATTTCAACCAGTGCGCCATCCCCGAAACAGTAGTTCCCTGAATCATAAGTGATAAAATAGTAATAAAAAACACAATATTAAACATGGTTTTTGCATGTGGCACCTGACTAATCCATGGATAAGTTGCAAAAATAATTGGAACAGCACCTCGTAATCCAACCCATGATGTAAAAAGTTTAGCTTTAAATGTCATTTTTTTAAATGGGGATAATGACAACAGAACAGCAAGCGGACGTGAAACTAAAATCATAAACAATCCAACCAGGATACCAACACCGGCGATGGGCAATAGCTCCTTCGGATTGACCAGTAGCCCCAGGGTCAAAAACATTATGATCTGGAAAAGCCAGGAAAGCCCGTTAAAAAATTTCTTTGTACTTCGTTTGTGGACAAATCGCTGGTTTCCCATCAACAATCCACCGGCATAAACTGCCAGATATCCGTTTCCTCCGATGAAACTGGTAAAACCAAATAAGAAGAACATAACGGCAAGCAACATTACTGAATATAAAGCGTCATTATCAAGATTTATTCTGTTGATAAAACGCACAAAATATTTACCCAACAATAATCCTGATAAAGATCCTAAAACAAGTTGTTTCAGAAACTCAAAGATGACAGCCCATCCGCTGATATCAGGAGTTTTCAATAGTTGAATCATAATGATGGTCAGCATAAATGCCATCGGATCATTACTCCCACTCTCGAGTTCAAGCAAGGGGCGAAGATTTTCCTTTAATGTCAATCCACGGGATCGCAGAATTGAAAATACAGATGCCGAATCGGTAGACGATAATATACTCCCTAACAGGAGGGATTGAAGAAACGTGAATGTAACGGTTTGGATAACATTATTTGTAATCCAGTAAATAAACGTTGCTGTCAGGAGTGCCGTTAACAAAACACCTAAAGTAGCCAACACAATTCCTTTTACGACAATCGGTTTTATATCGGAAAATTGTGTATCCATTCCCCCTGAAAAGAGTATAATATTCAAGGCTATTACACCAATATACTGGGTAATATGAGGTGAACTAAACTGTAACCCCAACCCATCACTACCGGCTATAATTCCAATTAACAGGAAAAGCAATAAAGTAGGCACTCCATATCTGGAGCCTGCTTTGCCTATCACCAGACTAAAAAATAACAGGACGGAAGCTATAAGCAGAAATACTTCAATGGATAAATTCATTCTAAGGAATCAGGATTATATAATTTGATTTTTTTTTGAGTTTTACAAATGTAGCTATTTCAAACAAACACACCAAGTTAAAGTGGAGGTTTATTGGATTGTTAAGTTTCATCTCGTTTTTTTTCATGTTTTTTCATCCAAGGGTTTTGTAGAATGAAAAAAAGCCGTATATTTGCAGCCGCTAAGAGCAAATGGTACCATAGCTCAGTTGGTAGAGCAAAGGACTGAAAATCCTTGTGTCCCCGGTTCGATTCCTGGTGGTACCACTCGATAAAACGCTAATAATCTACAGTTTAGATTATTAGCGTTTTTCTTTTTTAAAATTCACACAACAACTGCATAACACGACCTCTTTCTTTGCCCTCTTCGTATCCCGATTGCAAACGGTACAGGAAAATAGCACAAAGGGTTAATGAGGTTTTATTTTAAATTATGTGAATTTATTTAATTCCTATTCGTTATCTTGTTTTAATTCATCTTACTCTAAAACTTTTCCCAATGTTTCTTACTTTTCAGACAAACTCTCTGCACAGGCGAAAGTTATCGGAATGAGGGTTGAAGATCATTCATTTAAAAATTACATATCACTTTTTATTTCCTACAACATAACCAATGTGGTTAACTTGCTTCAACACTATATTTTAACATCTCATATTACAACTTTCACCTCTTTTTTTCAAACACGAATTCATGTTGGGACACGAATTTTCAAGCCTGTATCATTTTACGGTTAATCAAAATTCTGACAATGAATCATTAAATAGTCAGATTTATCCGTCACATGTTCATTTAACCTTCACTACCCAATCACTACCCATTCTGTGGTATTGCGGTGATATTACGGTGGTATTACGGTATTATTACGGTATTAATACGGTGTAATATTAGAGCGCAATATCTCCGCAAAATCCTCGTAAAGAAAGCATAACATGTTCTTATCTTTTGTAAAGGTTAATTGAATGGGTAGTAAATGAGTAGTGTAGGTATGATTGAATGGAATGGAATAAAGAAACTGAATTCTATAGAAATAGAAGTACATATATGTAATAAAAATAATTTCCTGTTGATTAATAAAAACGACATTCTATTTTTCGAATTACTTATTTAAAAGGAATAATAAACTTTCGAATGAACCAGGTTTAATTCACTATATTCTCCAATAGAAGTTCTTATTTGATAAAAAAGGCAATGAAATGATAGTACAATTACAGATATGAAAATTTTAGGTGTTTTTTTTCACAATAAAACATTTAAAGTTTCGCCTATTCTTAGGCTTTTTTAAAATTCGTTTCCAACAATGTATGAATTTTTATTTATCTTTGCATTATACTAGTAGAAATTTCACATTATGTCAAATAAGATAAAGTTTAACATACTCTTCCTTTACGTTTATATTTGGACTTTTTCTTTGCCAACCCTACAAGCACAAGGATTGAAATTCTCTGGAAACAAAGAATCTATAGAACAACGCACATCTTTTCTCGTTTTTAACAAAGAATCGATGCCAGTATTCAGTAAACGTATTGATTTAAGCTTTGAAATGAAGCTACAAGACTTCGACACATTTGGGTATCTGTTACACATTGTTGACCCTCAGTCAAACGCAGAATATAGTTTCACCTATACTTACATAGACAAATGGTCAAGTGCTTTCAAATTCAACGCTGAAGGCAAGACCAATCAAATCTCGATGAGTTTTATAAACGACTCGATAAAATCGAAATGGATTTCAGTCCGGCTCCATATCGATTTGTCTACCGGCCTGAGCACTTTAGCTATTGCCGGTAAAAAAAAACAGAGTACTAACAAACTTAAAATAGCAACAAGAATACAACCCTTGCTCATTTTTGGGCGAAGAGATAATTTAGTAGATGTTCCTTCTTTTGCTATTCGTAATTTGAATATTTCAGATGATAAGCTATCATTCAGCTTTCTTCTAAATGAAAGTAGAGGAAATGAGGTACATGATGCAAATGGAAAGGTACAAGGCAAGGTTATTAACCCATACTGGTTAATAAACGAATCCTATCATTGGAAGAAAGTCCTTACTCTCTCACCAGGATCAATTCTCGGATCTAAATTCAATGAAAAACAACAAAAGATATTGTTTATAAGTAAAGATTCCCTCTTCACCTATCAGGTTGGTAACAAAACACTGATTAGTAAGGAATATGCAAATAAAATGCCACTACAGATGCTTTTGGGGACTAATTTTTTGGACGAAACAAGTAATAAAATTTATGCCTACGAAATAAACAGCCTCCCCGGTGGAAATACCACTACTGCAGTTTTAGACATTCCAACTCTGACCTGGCAAGCACTAGGGACTGCTTATACACCGGTGCAATTGCACCATCACAACGGTTTTTTAGATAAAAAGAGAAGTCGGTATCTCGTTTTTGGTGGCTTTGGTAACAGACGATATAGCAATAGCTTTTTAGCATATAATTTTGTGTCCGACCATTGGGATACCTTGCAATTTAAAGGAGATAATATTTCACCCCGATTCTACACCTCAATGACCTCCACAAGAAAAGGAAATTTCTTATATATCTATGGAGGCGTAGGTAATGACTCCGGTGACCAGAGTGTAGGCCACAATTATTATGATGACCTTTATCGAATAGACTTAACACAGCAAACCATTAAAAAATGTTGGGATAATCATTCCGGGGAGAAACTGGTTTCGGGGGGACGAATGATCCTTTCAAGAGATGAAAAATTTTTATATGTACTTCGTTATGCCGAATACAATGAAAATACACACATACAGCTTTACTGCATTTCAATAGCAACCGGAGTAATGAGGAAATTAGGCGATTCTATTCCTTTTTTATCCAAATCCATCGGATCAAATATCGCCCTTTATTATAACGAAATATTACAAGAATTTTACTGCATTACTCAGGAATTCGATGAAAACACAAAGTGTGTAAAAGCTCAGGTCTATTCCATATCAGCACCCCCTGTAGAGAAGGCAGCTGTTGAATTCTATTTAAGCCCGAAGAATAGAAACCATCTAAGTTCTTTTTTAAGTATTATAATTGCGACCTTAATTATCTCTCTTTTACTCTTTTACACTCGGCGCAGGATACTAAAAAGGAGGGAAAAAGACTCTGAAAATGAACCAATAATTCACCCCGTCCAGGAAATTCCTAAATCTAGCCCTGCTGTTTTGTCGACAAAGTCTTCATTAATAATAGCAGATGAAAAATCCACCTCCAGATCAGAGTTGAATAAAATCTATCTATTTGGGATCTTTACAGTATATGGAAAATCGGGTAGAGACATTACTTACCTCTTTAGCAGCAAGCTTAAGCAAATCTTTCTATATGCAATATTGAATAGCGAAAAAGAAGGTGTAAGTTCAACAACGCTTAACAATCTTTTTTGGCCAGAAAAAACTGAAGGGAAAGTAAAGAACCTTAAAGGCGTCACCATTAGCAATCTTCGGAAAGCGTTGACAGAAATTGAAGGTATAGAGCTGGTTTATGATAAAGGATATTTCAAAATTATAATAAGTGAACCTTGCTATTGCGATTATTTAACATTGATGAAATCTCTAACTTTGGAGTCACCTTCGTACGATGATATTGTTTCCATTTGTGAAAGAGGCCAGTTGTTGGAATGTAATAAACAAGAGCTATTTGATAAATATAAACGGGATTCTGAAGACTTAATCTTCTCTATTCTCCCACAAGAGTTGTCCATACGCTATAATAAAAATGAATTTAAGCAAGTTCTCCGCATCTGTACTATCCTTTTAAAATTAGATCCGCTTTATGAGCCGGCATTATTATATAGTATCTATTCATATAACCGCATCAATGAATTTGAGAAACTCTTTAAAATATATGCCATATTTGTATCTGAATACCGCAATACAATGGGACAGGCTTACCCCAAAAGTTTAGAGTCTTTGATTCAAGAAGAAAAGTAGAATGAGGTTATTGTTTCTCTGTTTATTGCCAACCATTTTTAAACTACAATATTCAGCAGGAACCACATGGCAGATATGTAGGAAGAATTAAATATATATATATTTAATTCTTCCTACGGGTTTTGAATTTAGTTTCTAATTCCTGTCTGAAAATCTAAGACAGGAATCGAGTTCATAATATCGAACAAAAATCAGGAATGATCTATCAGGTTATTTGATTAATGTAACTTTTAATTTATGAATGATAGCTTCGTTGATTTCACGATTCATATTCTCATTTTCAGACCTGTACTGCAATTTAATTTGATGTTCTCCGACTTTAAGGTTTACCTGAATCGAGTTACTCCAGCCTAGGTTCTTCCATTCATTACGGCCTCTTTGTGGAAAGACAGAAACGCCCTGGTACTGTTCATCAACAAACAAGGAACGGATACAACATTTATTTTCATCCTGTACTGTTGAACTTCCATTCGCATATAACCAATTGATAGCATACAAACCGTCTTTTTCAATTCTTATAGTTGTTATAAAATTGGGACTTACCTTTTCACCTGATTTGGTTATATTTCCTTTTGTTTCCAGCCTCGTTTCTTCAATATCATAAACTTTCTCGCTCAATTTTCGCCAGATAAGAGGTTCGCTCGCAAATGAAGATAGCAGTGGATCACTGCATGTTGCTACTACCTGATAGTCACCCTCATCGGTTTTATTCAGCTTGAATGATGTTCTTTTCAACTTTTTATATTCCATCCCGTCTTTAAGTACAGTATAGGACAATGCACCTTTTATCGAATTCCAGGATAAGACATCACCCTTAATTTCCGCTACCGGATTCAACAGAGTGAATTTGTTATCACTCAGGTTTATTGCATTTCCTGAGTTCTTAAAACTATTAGTCAGTATAATCTTTATATCATGTTCTCCATTTAAAGTTGCAGGTATTTCAGGTGCACTGGATGTACCATCGATAGTAAACGATGCTATCATATCGCCAAAACCTTCCAAACTAATGTTTAACCTGGCTTTTCTGTATGAGAAATTTTTAAGGTTTCTTTTACCTGCTAATTCTTTTGTCACAAAAGGGCTAAAAATCAATTTATCTTCTTCAAATTTCATTCCGAAATAGAGTCGATAAACAATACTTAAATTTCCGGAAAGACTCCACAGCATGTTGCTTGAATTCGTGTGAGTTCCGGTCCAATCACCACTTTGTACATCAAAATTTTCTTTATTTGTCGCAAACAACGCTGCAGCCCTATACGTACTACCCAAGGCGTGTTCGACAGCCTGTTCATTTCCTACTTTAGCAGCTGCCAACATCCAGTATGAGGTAACAAAAGGCCAGGTAGCATTGTTATGATATGAGAACATATCGGATATTTGAGGATAGAAAATACTTGGTCCAAAGGGAAGAACAGGCATTTTTTGAACAATTAACTTTTGCTGTTCCGGTGATGCAATATCAAATAGAATACAAAGTGCCTCTCCTAATGTTTCGCTACGTGTTGATAAAACATGGCTATTCCGTCCGTAAATATATTGGCCATAATACCCTAATTCTGGCATCCAGAGATATTTATTAATGGCTTTTTTTAAAGACTCAGCTTTTTGGCTATATCGAATGTAATCATCCGGTTTGTTCAGGACTTTGGCCATCTTGCTTAAGATATTCAGTGCCTGGAAATGAATGGCATTTGTGCCTAAACACTTTGAATTAGATATATCAGCAGGTTGCATCCATTTCGGATAACTTTGTTCGCGCCAGTCAATGAAAGATGACTCTCCCATAGCCAGTCCTGTTTCTTGATCATAAACAGTTATAAGATCTGTTTCCATGGTTTTCTGTATGGCTGGATATAAACTTTTCATCCAATCGAAATCCCCTGTTACTTTATACAATTCCCATGCAGCAGTAATCCATACTACTCGGTCGGTGGATACCGGCCATGAGCCTCCCGTTCCAGTGTCCTGTAGAATCCGACCAACCATATCAACTTTTCGTAACAGGCTATTTTTAGACACCGTTGGCTGCATATAAGACATACTAAGAAATATACTGTAGCTAACATCACGTGTCCACACACCGGGCCAAAGAATCCCGGTTCTTAAGGTTAAATCCGGCTCTACAGCGTTTACCATTTCGTCCAGACCCATATTGTAGACGGCATTTTCCAACAGGGTAGGTCCGATGTATTGAGGGTAAGAAGAAATGTCATTTTTCTTAATCCATGTATAATTTGTTTGATCGTCTTTGGGACTTACGCTAGAAAAATCACTCACTATCTTAGTGGCAGATTCGGCAGTTCCTGAGAAATTTGCTTGCATTATCTTGTCCGAGCACCAGCGATATGCATTGTTCTGATATAAAACTCTTTCCTGAGCAATTGCATAATACGATACACATAAATATGCCGACAATAATATGGCGGAATTAATTGGTTTCATTCTCATTTATTTATTAATTTAATTATCTAACCCTGCAAAAATGCGCAAATTATTTTGCCCAAAGGCTTTTATATTTACAAATGCTGAATCCAGCTATTCCCCTTCAAATAATCTTCACGTATAATTAACTTATTGAACCAGAACTTTGCAATCAAAATACACATTCAGTTTATATATCATTCAACTTAGCAAAGCAAATATATAGGTATTATTACGAGCACAGCACAATATTAACTTAAAAACAAATAACAAATAATGTAACATTCATTTTATTAATTTTAAATTCAATTATTTACGATTTTATAAATGCCTATACCTATATCTGTAACTACTTTAACTACAAGTACTCCTTTAATATCAAATTGTTCAAGGGTTTTATTTACTGTTCTCTGTGCCAATAACACTCCTGAAATATTATAAATTGAGATGTTTGCTTTCTCTACACTGGCAACTTGAATAAATCCATTATCAGTATATACATTAAAATTAGCTATTTTATTTTCACCGACAGAAGAAGTTGTTGCTTTTTCCCATTTCAATGCAGGACCATCGGGATTAAGTTTCCACACATTTACGAAATCCCAGGTAAGCGAATCCGCATAAAATTTATTACTAACGACTTGGTCAGATATTATACCTCCACCATCTTTCCCAAATACATCATTATTCCATTTTGTTCTGACAGGCTCATTTAGTATAGTAGTTGTAAGACCATAATTCTTAGCATAAGTTGCTGCTTCCTGGTTTGCAACAATGCGAAAAGTTTGTTCAAAACCTGTAGTTGTAGTTGTTAAACTAGATTGAAGAGCTAAACATTCGGTAATGGAAACTACTTTTACAGCACCTGCTGCTATCCCTAATATACCGCCTGTAAATCCACCATTCGATTTCACAGTTCCTTTTGCAAAAGACTTAGTTATTTTCGTTCCGGCATTTTGAGCCCAACCAACTAAACCACCGGCTTGCCAACCAGTGGAAATAATAGTCGAATTAGTATAGCAATTCTCAATTGACCCACCTTCCATGTGTCCTGCAATACCACCAACATGGTCATTCCCAGTCACAGTCATATTAGTGTAACATTGAGAGACTGACGTTCCGGTCATTACCCCAAAAAGACCACCGGCAAGACCATTATTAGAGACTACTTCACCGGTTACAAAACACTTTTCAACAGTAGAGTTGCTGGCATAAACGGCAAGAGCACCAGCCCAACCGCCATGGAGACTTACATTTACCAATCCAATATTTTTAACTATAGAACCTTCGATATTAAAAAACATTCCACTTTGATCATTATTACTATGAGTCAGGTTTTTAATTGAATAGCTATTACCATCAAGGATACCCGCAAAATCGAAAGGCACCCAGGTAATACCTAGTAAATCGATATCATTATCAAGAATATATGAGGCCGCTGCATCGTATTGCATTGCTTGTAGTTCTGTTGCATTTTTAATATGTATTTGTGCATTTGGAGGAATGACTTTATCGATTTCATTTTGAATAATCGGTTCCATTATTTTATATCCGTCCATATTAGGATGAACTTCATCTATTTGATATTTTAAACTCAAACCTTGCCTATCATCAACCATGGCTGTATAATAGTCTGCAAAAGGAATATCATTCAATTCTGCATATTTTTTTATCTTTATATTCAGTTCAATGATAAGATTGATTGGTTCAACTTCCGGACGCCATGGAAAGTGATGAGCTGGCAGAACAGAACACAATACAACCTTGATTCCATTGAATTTAGCTGAATCGGCCATAGATACAATATTCCTGAATATATTGTCTACTGAAATATATCCATTATTTAAGGCTATGTCGTTTATTCCGCCCAAAATAACAACGGCTTTCGGTTTTAAATTGATAACATCAGCCCTAAAACGTGCCATCATCTGAGAAGTAACTTGTCCGCTAATGCCCTTTCCTAAATAATTATTTTTCGTAAAAAACTCCGGATGCATGCTTGCCCAATGTTCAGTTATGGAATTACCCATAAAAACTACTCTAATAGGTTTATTTAGCGTTTTATTAGCTTCATTAGATCTATTAAATACTGCTCTATCTTGTGTACTTTGTCCAAAAATAAAAATCCCATTGATAAGCATTGAAAGTAGAAATATTGTTTTTAGTATTTTCATTTTTTTGTGATTAGTTTTTTTAGTTATTAATTTTTCGACTCGTTTTTTAATGTGAAAATTAAGGAAGATTCGTCCTTCTCATCGTTGACATAAGCATTAGCCAATGTGATAGAAAAATTATAGATGACAACTCTTAATGAAGTAAACCGTTTTTTAACAATACATTTCACACTTGTCATAAAGAATTCAACAAGTATTCCAAAAGCCAATATTCACTGCTGTCCCATTCCACCAGATTAAAGAGCGGGTGAGGAACAGCAATGAACTTTTGCATAAAATCAGAAACAATTTTAATACTTTTACTTTATATAGTTTTACTTAATAATTAATTTTTCAGTAAACCTGGAATTTCCGTTTTCGACATTTACATGGTATGCTCCTTTGCTGAGCAAATGGGTGTTAATAACAGTTTTTTTACTGTTGGTAATATTTTTATCAAATACCTTTTCCCCATTTCCATTATAAATAGTAACAATAGAAGTCATACAAGCATCGTTGAGTTCAAGTGTAAACATATTTGTTGTAGGGTTCGGATATAGTTTAATATTCCAAGTTGAAGTATGTATTGGGATAAGGTTTGTATATCCGTCGAGAGTAAGATCATAATCAGCAGTAACTGGTATTTTATTTAGATGAATGTAAATGATCGAATTATTTATCCACCATCCTTCACCCGAATCCCCAGTAATGTTTTTCAGTGCGGTACCGTTTAACAATATATTTTGGGGAGTTGCTGCGTTGTATAATTCAATGTTGTAAGATTTATTTTCTGTTGCACCTGTATAATTGCCTTGTCTGGCTTTGATGGAAAGTTTTCTTTGTATCTCATCATATACAATTTTTGTCGATGCACTTTTGCCGGTTTGATAATTTAAATTTTCACCTTCATCTTCATACAAAGTAAATTCTCCATCGTCGCCGGTGTAAACTTTTAAAGTAAGTGAGTCTTCTGCGTTTTGACCAACAAAATCGGAGTATGATGCCAATGGAATAATTCCACCTGCCTTTACAAATACAGGCATTGTATTATAGTCCGAGGATACACTTTTTACAATTGGACCTATGACTATTTCATTTGTGAAAAAGCTCGTCCACTTTCCTTCCGGAAACCACAACTTCGTGGTCGCATTTGCTCCAGGAGTTATTACGGGAGACACCAAAACCTTATCGCCATAAAAATACTGTTTATCAAAAGAATAGGCTTCAGGAGAATTGGGGTAATAGAAGTACATGCCCCTTACAATTGGCATACCGCCTATTGATGATTTTTGTGCCAAGGTGTAAGTGTAAGGTACCAAAGCATGGCGTAAACGAATAAAAGATTCTGCTTGTTTGGTTACATTCGGGTATTCCCAGGGTAAGCGCATTCCATGATCGGAATGTAAACGAAATATTGGCTGGAAAGTCCCGAATTGTACCCAACGCAGATACATGTCGTCGCTCAACTGCTGACCTTTAAAACTTCCTAAATCGTGCGATACATAGGGAATACCTATATTCGCTTGAAGAATAGTATAGGTCGACTCAAAAGCAAGCATATCCCAGGTAGCATAAGTATCACCGGTAAAGTGAAGCGTATAGCGGTGATCAGACCAGGCCATACCGGGCACTCCAATATCGCCATAACCATTATATCCTGAACCGATACGCGAAAAAGCGAATCCACGTAATCCCCTGTTTATTGCATCTTTAGCGTACAGACTATTGATCCATGTATCAACTGGCAAACCAACTATACTTGCATTAGCACCTTCACAACACCAATCCATCCACCATGAACGGACTCCCTGTTTGTTAAATGGTTGATGTAAATCAAAGTAGGCTTGAACGTGTTTCCTATTGCTAAAATCGAAGAGAGAATTATCACCCTGCTCAACTAATCCACCAGCCGTAATATTTGCCTGCGCATTCTTTGGATCATTTTTATTTATTGATGGATGAATGTTTAACGCAACCTTCAATCCCTGAACTTTTGTCCAATCCATAAAGTCTTGAGGATTGGGAAATAAGGGAGTACTCCAGTTCCAACCATTCCAGGAGCCCGGTGATTTCCAGTCGGTATCAATAACCAACATATCGATAGGCAGCTTTTCTGACCGGAATTTAGGCAATAGTGTATTTTGAAAATAAGAGCTGCCATAGGCTTCGTATTTAGAGATCCATACTCCGAAGGCCCATTTGGGTAATAATGGAGGGTTTCCTGTAATTTTATAGAAATCACTTAATCCAGTTTGATAATCTGTACCATAACCAAAGAAATATCCATCCTGATATCCGCCGGTGTGATGTGGTCGGGCTACAACCCATCCGTTAGCGTCAGTTAATGCAGTTTGGCTATCGTCTATCAGATACCAGCCATCCTTACTCATGAGCCCATCCCATAATGGAATTGCTCCACTTCTTGTATCAAGACTGCGTAGCCATCCGCCAAGGTTTGTTTTTCCTTCAGTTATTGCTGGTTTAGGTAAATCAGCTCCAACCGGGCTCACAGCCAACCAATCAATATTCACATTGTAATTATCACCCTGTTCGCAAGATAATCGAAAAGTATGATCCCCTGTTCCCAAAGTAACTGTTTTTTTGAAAATTCCCCATGAATCCCAATCGGTGGTTGGTAGTAATAAAATCCGGGTTTTTACATCATCAATATACAGACTTATAGTGCGTGTTATTTGTTTTCCGTCAACTGCTACTCCATTGGCATATTTTAATGAAATGGTATAATCGCCTGCAGCGACCTTGTTATTTAAGTCCCAGGTAATTTCTGCACCCAATTTTTCCAGACCAGCCACAAATCCAGAGCCTGTAAATCCATTATGATTGGTATATTTGGTAGCACCACCTGCCAGAAGCACATTTTCTGCTTCGCATATTTGATTTAAATTCAAAACAGGGTTAATTGCAATCCAATCAATATTAACATTGAAACTGTCTCCCTGATCACATGAAACCATAAAAGTATGTGAGCCGGCTCCCAATATTACGGTTTTTTTGAATGTACTCCAGGAATCCCAATTTAATGTATTGGCGAGAACTATTTGTGTTTTTACATTGTCAATATACAGGCTGATAGTCCGAGGTACTCCCATTCCGTTACAATACCTTAATGATATGGCATATTCGCCTGCAGGCAGGTTATTGTTTTGTTTCCATTGCATACCTGCGCCAACCTTTTCGAGTCCGGCTACAAATCCTAAACCACTATAATCGAGATGGTCTGTGTTAGAAATAGCACCACCTAAAAGTGTTGCATTTTCAGCTTCGTATTTGTATCCCAAAAGTGACGATATCCATGGCTTTGAAATCACAGTTTGACTGTTACTATTTAAGGTGACAGAAAAATTGGAAGATTCGAAAACACCTGAATTTTGTTTGTACCGAAGTAAAAGTTTCTCTGTTTGAATTTCGCGCCAGCCCCCATTCACAGTTGTAGAATATGAAGGAGTTGGTAAATTGAGATTGATAATATTAAAACTGTTTTTGCTTTCAAAAATGCTATCACCGGTATATTCTGTTCTAATCAACGTTGGTGTAAGGACCGTAAACCGTGCTTTACCATCAACTACAGTATTCGATTCCTGAGCTTTTGATGTTATTGTGATTAGAATACACAAAATCCAAAGGGAATAAATCTTGCTTTTTTTCATTTGCTTTTAATTTGTGGTTTAATTTGTTTTCGTCATTACTGTACTTGGTAGTCAATGAGAAAATGAATAATTTTTCCATTTTATCAGATGATCTGATAAAATGATTGAAATCCGAAAATCTATATTCTCTTCTAAATTTATCGGATCTCAATTTAATTCATTGATTTATTGAAAAACACTTACTTTTGTTGTAATTAAAGAGGAATTACCTTCCTTCACTTTTACTATATAAATACCATTTGGCAAATCAATTTCTGCATTATAAGTAAACATAACATTTTTAATTTCCCTTCCATCGATACCAAATACCTTCATTGTTTTAAATGATGCTACTTCGCTCTTTACGACAATTTTTCCTTTTTTGCCAAAAACATTTATATTCATATTAATATTAGCGAGGCTTGTGTTAACAGGATAATATGTAGTTTCAATAGTTTCTTCCAACGCATCCAGTTTAATTATATAATGTCCCTGCTTGTTTTCATCCACTATCCACTTGTAATCGTCTGAACGATGATCAGTAAAATACTTTGCACTAACTATCGATTCATTTTCAAATTGAGGATGAAAACTAGTTCCCCAGTCTTTTTGTAATAAAAATTTAAATTTATTAGGGTCGGGAACAGCGGTATTGATTGTTAAATTTCCATCAAAAGTAAACACATTTGCCTGAGTTCCGGAACCTCTTGTGAGTTCAATAGGATTGCCGGCATCCCAACCTGCAGCGGTAGCACCTCCAACAATATAGATGTGTTCAATTCCAAAAATCCAACCTTTATATTTGCTGGTAAGTGAATTGAGTTTAATTTTATTCAGCACATTTGCCTGTGTAACTGACCAGCCCGAAACTGCTTCATCCGAAGTTAAACTAACACTTACATCATTGGAAATCGCATCTGATGCTGAAGCAGGAACATAAAATTTAGTTGTAGCATCAACAGTTTCTGTTGTAGCAAATTTAAATTCACCTAGTAACAGTTCACCGTAATAATGATATTCAATAAGTGGGTCGATATTATCACTTACAAGTTTTGCTATTCCTCCCGGAATAGCCGTACCGGTAATCCAGATATTCTTAGCTTTGAGTTCACCATTTTTAGTGATTAGCATTGTCTTTTTTACAAGGTCAACTGTAATTGTACATTCAGCGGTTTCATTCATTATAAATTTATAGTCATTAAAAGAGGTTCCCGCTGAAAATCGGACCTCGAAAACAATATTTTGGGCAACACCAAAACTCACTGCTTCGTTTGGAGTTGTAGGACTGTAACCAAAATCCCAATTACCAATACTTAAGGGATTAAGAAATTTAAAATCTCCGGAACTCATAATTCCTGTCCATGTGTAAACGGCCACTTCCGGGCTAGTTCTTGTAAGAGCCACTGGATTTACATTATTCCAACCGCACGGCAGGCTTGCACCAACAGCATAAATTTTTTCCGGATTCAAATCATGACGAAATAAATCAACCGATAAAGTCATTGCCTCAGCATTTAGAGTCAATTCGTAATATCCGTCGCCACTTCTGTCTGCGGGGATAAACCATTTTGTATCAATTCCATCCTGACGCATTGGCGTTGTACCAATTAATGGTTGATTTTCTGTAGTATTAGGACGAAATGCATAATCAAAATTATCTGCAATAAGAAATTTCAGATTACCTCTTTCATCACCACGCAAATTGTAAGCTAAATATCCTTTGTAATGAAAAACTGATGGATTAACTGCATCTTTGGTCAATTCCACCTTTTGACTAGTTTGCCAATCGGGATTATTTTTGTTTACAGGACCACCAATTAAATAGACATGCTCGGGTAGAGCAAACATGGTAGTGAAAAAGGCAACAGCAATTGTTGTCATTAGAATTCTTTTAAAGTAATTAATTTCCATTTTAGTAAATTTTAAGATTATTAATTGTATTAAAATAAAGGGATATAAAGTTTATTAGTTCGATAAATACAAGCACAGAATAGTCATCATGTACTGATAGGATCTTCATATATATTCATTTTCCCTATTAGTTTGATCACAATTCAACTTTAATTTATGATTTAAAAGTTTTTTAAACCACGTTACAAGAAATCGTTTTGAAGTCATTTTTGTAGAATTATTTTATTGAGTTTTTTTATTATCTTCCAAATTTGGATGAACTTCATCTTTTTGAAACTTAGATCTCAAACCTTGCCTATATCAACAAAGGTTGTATAATAAACGCACACATAATATCATCATAATGATTATCTGATATCATGTCGTCAAGATTTGTAAGTATAGACAAATCTCAAGTAAATATATTTTTCATCAATATCGTACGTTTCACCTGACATCCAGAATTAAACAAGCATCTTAACAGTCAATATTCATTGCTGTCCCAATCCAAAAAATTAAATATCGGGGTAGGAACAGCAATGAAATGGACTTGATTATCTATGAACTTTAAAAGAAACAGAGTTGTTTGACTTTAATTTTATCAATAAAAATCTTACAATAAGAATTGATGAGAGATTATTGAATAACAATAGTTTTTGTGTACTCTTTTTGACCTGCTTTTAATTTGATAAGGTATGCACCCCGGCTTAAATTTGACAAATCCAACTCATTATCAGGCGACATGTTGAGTTTGCTAACTATCTTCTTTCCCCGCAAACTGAAAACAGTTATATCAACGTTCTCCGGTGCTTTAATTTTAAGAATTCCTTTTGATGGATTTGGAGAAATTGAAAATCCTAACTCTGATGTCGAATTGACAGCACTTGGATCTTCAGGAGCACGTGGAGCCATTTCTACTGATTCAATTACACCTAAGTAATTACCAGAAGCATCAAAATAATGTAATTTTGAAATAGCACTTTCAGGAGTGATTTCCAATGTCAACAAGTGATTAGTAAGACCATTATTAAAGTTGGCTGGATTGTTTGGCTTATTGGTACCTACTAGAATGTGAGAATATAATACCGGGCCAACTTGTTCATTAACATCTAAATAGCTACTACCTCCTTGAGTAATATATTGTACACCATCAAGTACTCCTCGTTCGTAACCATGCATGTGACCACTAAATACTGCTGTAATTCCATATTTTTTGCTTAACAACGGAATATTAGTCTTTACTATTTCTTGTTCAGCTGTTTGCCAACGTTCGTAAAATGGTGCGCAGTGGATAAAGATAAAACGGAACTTAGCTTGTTTTGAGACATCAGATTTCAAGAAAGTTTCGAGCCAGCCATTAGGAGCTAAGTCTGTATTATAACGAGTCCAATCAATAGAAATAAACACCGAGTTACCATATACATACGCATAACTACCACTTATAGTAGAAGCATCCGAATTATTAGCAGTTGGCTGTATAATATATTTACGGATGATGTCGTTTCCATTTAAATTTGCATCAACATCATGATTTCCGAAACTTTCATAAAATGGCACTTTTGAACCTATTGTTTCCAAAACTGCAGGTATAAAGACTTTTCTTAATTCAACACTATCATTACCTTTATTAGTAACATCGCCTGTGGAGAAGCAGAAATCAGGTTTCAAAGTATTTACTAAATAAGAAGCCATATTTGAGAACGGACTTAAGTTATGACTATCGCCCCAAATACCAACCTTAAATGACATGTTGAAATTTGTAGTGGCAGTTTTTAACGTTTGATCTATATTGGGTGTACTATTAGTAATCGCACGAAAATAATAGGTCGAACCATCTTGTAACGATGTAAGAACGACTTTCTGTATAAAAGTATTTGCACTTGATGGGGTAACAGTCGCAATTACAGTGTTACCAGATGCATCCGAGGTACCATAGTTTACTTTCCCTGCATTATCAAAATCACTTTCCCACATTATTGTTGCAGAAGTTGGTGTTACATTTTGAATATATGGCTTAGTCAGAAATGAACACTTTGGACGGAATGCTTGTTCGTACCCTCCTATCGTTTGAACTTCAGTTGAAGTCAAAGCTTTATTATATAACGATACATGTGCCACATCAATTTCACCATCTTCTCCATCATTGTCTGCAAAGAGCAAACTTGTCGGACTCAATCCGTAACGACCATCAATTGACTGAACATAGCCGGTTAAGCCCTTAACACCGTTCAGATAAATTGAATATTCAGATCCATTATTAACAACAATAACTGCACGATTCCAAGTATCAGGCCTAATAGTCTGACTGCAATATCCGGTTGCACCTACACCAATATTCCCGATTTTCCCAATAAATATATCAGCATCATCAGAGTTATTCGGGTTTGTTTGCAATAATGAATGCCAAACATTTATATCACTCACTTTGAAATCGAAAACAAAAGAATAAGTGTTCACTAATGTGCCATTATTGGGAGCCATTCCATGAGCAAGTCTGTAATAGCTACCTGTACCTATTCGCACAGCTCCATCGCTGGATGTAGGGCCACTAACAGCCGTTTGAGTTCCTACCAACTCTAACGGATTACCCACCGTGGCAGCAACCAGATTATTAGGATCGTCGAACTTCCAATCGCCAACAAGACCTGAGAAAGAGGCAACCACGCTAAAATTTACACTTGCAACGACAGTATATCCATCATTTGCTAACAAACAGGCTTTGTAGTCACCTACAGTTGCAACACCTGTATTAAAAGTAACTGATCCGGAAGCAAAAGTTGCTTCGCTCGGGGTCTGTGAGTTGCTGGTATACAACCAACCTACATTATTGCTTGCACCCGGTGTAGTTGGTTGGGTAAATATTGCTACCCAATCTTTAGAAGAAGTAGAACCTGTAAAACTAACCGTTACAGCTTCACCTACAGCAAAGACACTCTTGTTCACTGTAAGTTGTTGTGCCCAAATGCTTCCAAGCATCAGGAACAAAATAGGAATAAATAAAAGTTTTTTCATAATAGCTTTTTTGATTTAATTGATTTAATTGAGATTTAAATTTCAGATATAAGACTACCAGGCCAGGATAAAATCCAGACAGTTTTTGATTTTTGAAAATGCTATTTACTTGCTAATAAGACAGGCAGGAATGAGTTGATTAAAAAGTATTCAACTCAATGCTAACACAATATGAACATGTATAAATTTGGCTCTTCAAATACAATTATTGTTTAATAAGTCTGATTACTTGGGATTGATTCTGAGAAGTAACTTTTAAAAGATAAATTCCAGTTGGGACTCCGGAAATATCAAATAAAGAGGTTTGATTTGCCAACAAATCCGAACTTCTACTTAAAACATCTGCGCCTGAAATATTTGAGATCGAAATTTGAGCTTTTGTGTTTTCCGAAGGAACTAAAGTAATTCGACCGGTAGTTGGATTTGGGAAAACACGTACGTCAACTTTATGATAATTTATCAGGTTGATTGAGCTGAGAGTTAGTGAAACATTAATAGTTGCAGTTACTGCTTTGTGATCCGATGGCCATGGCATGGTGGATGCTTCGAAAATGTCATTTTCATTACCGGTTGTAGTTGCAACATTTCTCACATAGCTGCCAGGTGGACCTACAATTGAGGCAGCAGTAGCTGTCACCCCGGCACCTTTGTAAAATATATAATCAATACGGTCTCTTTCATCGCTTAATGGTGCCCACGAGGTGCTTGCGGCACCTGTTGCAATTGCAGGCCATGTTATTCCCGGGTTTAATACTTCATCAGGATAAACCTGACGATATGCATCAACGAAACCATTCTTTTTAAGTAAAAGTGTTGAAGGCCATTCATAAACAACGCCATTATGATCATAAAGATTTGCTTGTCTTACAGTCCAGTCCAAACACGACGGCTCATTGAAATCGCCAATTAAAAGAACAGGACGGGTCTCATTTTGCATATAATTAATAAAAGCACCAATCTGTTCGTCTCTGTTTGATGCTAAATTTTGAGCTTCAATTTCCGACACATTGGTTTCGGGTGTAAATGGAGAGAGGGCATTCCATCCAACATATTTATCAGAGCCTCCACAAGCATATCCACGTGGTAAGTAGGTTGCATAATAGGTGTAATCTAAATGCGAAGGACAAACTACAATGGAAGTACCGTTAACATCTAAAACATAAGGCACAGTTGCCCCGCCAATAACCGGTCCCGAAGATGTAATCGGATACTTACTAATAATCGATACATCTGAACCGTTAACGTATCCTCTGTAATATTTTTTTCCTAAAGTTGTTAGTTCATTAACTATTTTCGTTGTCCAATCACCGGAGTAGTTTTTCACTTCGGAGAAACAAACCAGGTCCGGGTTCACCGAATTAATCACATCCCGGATATAAGTTATACCATTTTTAACAGAAGTACCTTCTTGCCAAATATTAAATTGCATAACTTTAAGGTTCACTGATACTGTTTGATCAGAGACTTTAATGAATCCGGGTTTATTTAAATGAAGAGTTGACGATTCGCCTGTTGCATTTAGTGTTACGTCGTAGGCACCGGGAGAAGCATATGCAACAATAGGATTCATTTCAATACTGGATGATGGTGTTCCACCGGGGAACGACCAGATCCTCGAAGTAGGTGAATTGGAGGATTGATCAGTAGAGTTAACTTTTCCGCCGGGTGTAATAAATGTTGAGTTTGTGGCATTGGAAGCAAGAGTTACAGCATTTGATATGGTAAAATTTGCTTCTGTCATTACAGTATATCCGTCATTTGATAAAAGACGAACCTTATAACAACCTTCAGTATCCAGCCCATTCTGGAATACAACCGATCCACTGTTATCTAAACTTGACTTTATAAGTGCTCCTTCTACAGATTGCCAACAAAGAGAAGGCGAAGCTGAACCAAGGGTTGATGTTGCAGTGAACAGTCCAATCCGGTATTTCAGATTCGTTGCACCGGTAAAGCTAACTGATATAGCTTCTCCAGCCAAATAGGTATGTTTATTGGTAGAAACTGTTTGACTAAAGATGTTTCCGGACATCAGTAGCATCGAAATAAAACATGTTGTGATTTTCATAATTTTATTTTAATGTTATTATTCGCAAAGCCAATTAACTGACATTTGATTGATTAAATATTAGCATCTGTTAATTAATTAAAAAATATTAAATTTGGATTACTATCTGTTTTATATTCAATACATCCTCCTTTACGAATTGATTCCCAATCAATCCATGAAGATTTATATATGCTGTCATTGACCTTCATGGAAGTAATATAAGCAGGTGTTGCAGACCCTCCTTTAATTTCCAAAATTCCTCCGGGGAGATTGATTTTTATATTTTCGAATTGAGGAGTATTGATACTAAACCCGGCAACACCGGGTACCATAGGATAAAGACCGACTGAGGCAAAAACATACCAGGCACCCATCGATCCGCCGTCATCATTACCGGGTAATCCGGTAGGCTTACTGGTGTACATCTGATCAAAAATGCGAGAAATCACTTCCGAAGTTTTGTACGGTTTGTCTGTCCAGTTGTATATCCAGGGTACTTGGAAATCAGGCTCGTTACCCGCCGCAAAATGATGATCATCATAACTGGCATCTAACCGTACAAAAAGATTATCTAACCGTTTAGAGGCATTTTTTTTACCACCAATTGTATCAATCAGTCGTTCCAAATCAAAAGGCACCATCCAGAAATAGTTTTCTTTAGTAGCTTCACGCCAATCGCTATCTGGGTCTTTCCAGCTCATGTCATTAGTATTTCTTGAACGAAGCCAATTGGTAGTTGGATCATAAAGATTCTTCCAGTTACCAGCACGCTTCATGAAAAAATCTGCATCTTTCTTATTGTTCATAGCTTGCAAAGCAAATTGGCCGATAGCATAGTCCGAAGAAGCATATTCAAGACATAAAGACGCATTCTCAATCCCTTTTTCCAAATAATTATTCAAACCGGGTCTTACTTCTACGTTTTGAGAATAAGTGCCTAATACTGTAGCACCACGCTTCATGTACTTATAGGCTGTTTTAAGATCGAAATCTCTACCTCCGAAAGTATAAGTATTTGAAATAATGATAGGAATTGGATCTCCTTGCATAACTCCGGTTTCAATATTAGCCAATACCCATCGCCCATATCCTCCGCTTTGTTCTGCAAAATCTACAACAGACTGCATCATATCTGAACTCTCTTTGGGGAAAAGCAGAGCCAACAGTTGAGATTGTGTGCGATAGGTATCCCATCCACTGTAAGTTGTATAGTAATCACGACCTGTCTTTGTTTTATGAGTATTGAAATCAGATCCGATATATTCTCCGTTTATATCACTAAAAATATTGGGATGAATCATTGAATGATACAAATGGGTATAAAATTGTTTTACCCGATCAGTGTTTGATGATTTTATTTCAATTTTACCTAAACATCGATTCCATTCATTTTCAGTATCATTTTTTACAGTTTGAAAGTTGCGTCCATTGTTATCTATACGGAGATTTTCACGCGCATTTTCGACGGATACATAAGATATTGCAATTTTATATTCAACGGTGCGATTGTTTTGAGTATCGAATGTAAAATATGCTCCGGAATTTTTCCCGCTTATCTTCAAACGACCATTTCTCATGTCTGAATTAATCCAGGTGCCACATATATTTGCAGTGCGATTAAATTCGGCAGCGAAATAAACCTTATAATCGGTTTGATATCCACAAAATTCGCCCCCCTCAGCATATCCCTCGCATGAATTAGGAGATGTGATTTTCACTTGTGCATTTGATACAAATGTTGAACTAACACCAGATCCGATAAGAATTGTACCTTGGATTTCGCCTTCAGGGAATAAAAACTGAGCAATACCACTTCGTTTCGATGCTGTTGCCTGACATGATGTTTTATCTTTCATGGTTATTGAAAGGTAGCCTGCATATGAATTATTAATTGCTTCATATCGTGGGTAACCATCCATGTCTTTCGGTGAACCTTTTAATGCTCCCGCAACAGGTAAAACAGGGAAGTTGCCCATATTAGGACATCCTGCACCCGATATTTGATTTACTACGATACCTTTTTGAGGAGAAAAAAATGAGGGTGTAAATTGCACCATCCCAAATGGGTAAGTCGCCCCAAGAAAAGTGAATCCACTGCCAAGTCCACTACCTTCGGTACCAATTCGCGTATCAACAAGTTTAGCGTAATTTAGACCATCTTCTGCTTTTATTTGAGAGCCGGCAGTAAAAATACAAAGAAATAAAATCAAAAATGAAAGAATTCTCATTGTGTTAAAATTATATGATTTTAATCATAGGAGAACAACACTATATAACCTGGATGTTCTCCTATGAAAATTTTGAGATCTAAATGTAATTTCTATTGAATGACATAAGTTACGCCCGTTGCTTTCAAATTCAATTCTCGAATACAGAAAGCACGATTTTTATCATTCACACCATCACCACTATAAAAGCCACCTTCATCTCCAAAATATTTATCAGCTGGAACTGGTGCTACATCAGGAGTTAATACACTCATTATACGAAGCATAATATAGCGTGGTTTGAAATTATGATTTACTTCTGTCAACTGACATTCACTGGTTTGAGGATTTGAGCGTGGATTAGCATATTTAAACCAGCCATTACCAATCTTTTTCCAATTGCGATTGGTTGCTTCAGTAATAAAATTAGCATCTCTGCTTCCAGCCATAATATAGTAACCGGTTGAACCATCGGGTCCATCGCTAATTGTTTCCCGCCCCCAAAGTTCAAATTTCACAACATCCCATCCCGGATAGCCATCCCTTCCTATGATAGAAGCTCCGGATATAAATGTCCGAATACCTAGATCAAAACATAAATGGCCCGGTGCACTGGTAGCTTGTCCCCAACATTCACCACTGCCATTGTCGAATAATGCGCCAACACCATTTGCACCAAAAGATGTACCTAAATCATCGGTATTTGTAAGTTTCATCGGTACAATCTTTGTTTTATCTACATCATAATTTGTGACTTTTTGTTTTGCAGTTTGTACTAACGGGGATAATATCAGTGTATCCAACCCAAGTTTATCTGTAGGTAAAATATACGTTACGACCTTAAATTGAATATTATCATTACTCTCCCAGTTTGGAATCGTAATTTTCCCTCCATTGCTTTTTACTACAATCGTTTTTTCTTCGCCATTAGTTCCGGGATATGTAAGTCTATACTTAACAGCCATTTTGGATGAAGACAACCTGATATCTGCAGAGTTATCATCGTTTACAATTAAATCAAGTACGGCTATTTTAGCCTGAGTTTTAGCATATTTCTCGCCATAAGAAGATCCATGACATTCAACAGTTAATGATTTATTTCCCAAATCGTCCATTGTGTAAACATAAAAATCATAATCTCCTTCGGCCATCTGCTCGATTGGCATACGTGTATAATCACCATAAATATAATCTTTTATGTTAAACTCCTTTTCCTGTGTAACACCTTCAATATTGACCCATTTAATGATACACTTTGTCGCTGTCCTGAGATACGTATTTTTGGCAACAATTACAGTTCGCCCCTCTCCTCCAAGTGCTACTAACGAATCCATCTTTCCGACATAATTCATCTCCCCCGAATCCAGATATTTACGCTGGGTATCAGTAATATCAGAACAAGCAGCAACTAAAAGCAGAACAGCCAATACGCCAAGAATCTGCCATTTCATATTTTTTTTTATATTAAATTTTTTCATTTCAAAATTTTTTGAATTATTTCCACTGAGCCCAAAAACTTAATTCGCCAAGAATAGCCATATTACTTTGCGCAAAACTGTCTAAAAATTTAAAACGGATATATCTGATTTCCGGACGTGGGAATGGTGTGTCAATCGTAAACATGATTCCTTTCTCAGCGGCCTGTATATCTTCTGTTGTAAGCGGATCACCCGGCTTGCGGCCTGATGGTCGGATCACTTCGAATGTTTCGGCATTTAATTTAGTCCAACCTTCCAACGGATCTGAATTATTTACTATTGGTAATTCGGCAGTTCCATACACTTCGAAGTGTCGAATACAATCGAAATTGAAAATACCTCCACCCATACGTTGTTGAAACAAAATCCGCCCAATAGGCGCAGTAACTCCCAGGTCAATACAGAAATAGTGTGGAAACTGTCCATTTGCTGCTGTTTGAGCAAAATTCCATTCACCTACAACATCATCCCATAAATTTTCAGGTCTTCCCTGCCATGCATACCAGTCATCAACATCCACAACTTTTGGTTTTCCAATGTATTTAAAGTTTTTCTTGTTCAGATACTCCTCTCTCCAGGGTCTGTCTTCAATTTCCAACACATCAGACGTATTTCCAAATCTATCCCGAACAAATACACCAAAATTATTGGTAACATTCGGAAGTCCAACAATTTGATATGTACCTTCCGGTTGAGAGAATACCCTTGCCTGATAGAAAACCAACTTACCTGAGATACTGTCCTTTTGTAAGAAATAGATGGATAGTTCTGTTTTAGAAGGATTTTTATACACAATTCTGAATCCTCCGAAGTCCGAATAACATTTAAGACTCTCACGCATTATCTTTACCGGAGATTCTTCCGGAATAATTGTAATTTTTGTCGGTTGAGATTGATTATTGCTTTTATCGACACAATAAAGTTCAATTTCATATTCTTTCTTTTCAGGAAGACCTTCCAATATAAGCACATCATTATATTGTGAAGATATGGCATCTTTTTGTACTCCATTAATAGTATACACTGCTTTTACATAAGCTAAATCTTTATCAAGGGGTAGCACATATTTAAACTTTGCACCACCCGGTAATGCCGTATAGGTAACATTGGTTACTAGTCCCGGAGGAGTGGTGTCATTCGGTCCAAAAGGCTTCAATAAGTTATCTTCTGAACATGCAAAAAAAGTTACTATAACACTAAGTGTCAGAAATATTTTTTTCATATTTTAGTAATTTACAAGATTAATTTTACCAACCCATATTTTGTACCAACTTGTGATTTGAATCCAGACTCTTTTGTCTAATAGGCCAGAAATAATCTTTGGTAGCAAACTTTCTTGCATAAATATAAGTCTCCTGATAATAATCATTTTCGGAAGTGCCAAGCGCATTCCAACCACGAATAGGTCTGTTCAAATAATCGTCAGCAAGCATCCATCGTCTTAAATCCCAATATCTTTGACCTTCAAAAGCCAATTCAACCATTCTTTCCTGACGTATAATGTCTCTCATACCCTCTTTTGTAGTCGGTTTACCGGGATTTGAGCTATATCGGGCCCAGGTTTCAACCAAGCTTAGAGTTTCTTTATCCAATCCGGCTTTTGAACGGACAGGTTGAATATATTGATAGACTTCATCATCGGGAGCTGCTTTCGATTCGTTAAGAGCCTCTGCACACATCAAATAAAGGTCCGAAAGACGGATAATTGGGAAGAAGTACATTGTTTCACCGGCATTATCAATCGTATTGATAACAAATTGCTTTTTCCATGGGATTAACTTTTTACAAGTATATCCTGTAACACAATACATTGCATTTTTAGCTCCGGCAAATTCATTCGCTTTTGAATGAATGACATAACTAGTGGTATCATTCGGGCGTTCCTGACATAAATATCGTCCCTGATCAAAACCTAAATATGCATAAAAACGGGGTTCTCTATCTGTATTGTAATATGGAACTCTAATGTCTTTATCTGAATTAAAATAGAACTTATCCGTTGCAGGAACAGAAATCAGATTAAACCTGTTTGAATAGTCATAGGTTTTGTCTTCTTCTATGGGCACACCATGTCGCGAATAAAATTGATCGGTTACATTCATTGTTGCCCCATGAAGGTTGTTGAAACCTAATGGACGGCCATTTATCTGAGAACTATTCAATGGACTTGAAGCGTAATACATTAATCGGCCAACATCCTGACGTCCCACTCCCCAAACTAACTCCGGGTTGTTACTATTTTCTGTAAGTTGCCCACGTAAACTTAACTCAAGTACTGTTGCTTCGGAAACATTTAATCCATTAAGTTTCTGATTAAATTTGTAAAAATCCATTGAAGCGTTGTGAGCTGCCTGAATAGCAACTTTACATGCTATAGCTGCATTCTGCCATTTTTCAATGGATTCAACAGGATTAATAAATGGTTCACCTTTGGCGTTTTTAAAATTTGTAAATTTTGTATTTCCATTAAAAAGTGGACTTGCCGCTAAAACCAACACCTTTGCTTTGATTGCTAAAGCAACAGGAAGATTAATTCGACCCAATTCGTTCTGGCGAGCTACAACAGTGGTCGGCAAATTATTACTATTAATTGCTTCATCAAGTACTTCAACAATTTTGGTTACGACCTGATCGACCGGCTCCCGTTCCATTTGTACTTCTTCCGGTGAAAGAGAAATATCAAGATTCTTACTTATAAATGGAATCGGTCCGTACATTTGAAGCAGATAAAAATGATAATAAGCCTTTAAAACTTGAACCTCTGCTTTCCATTGAGCTTTTTCTTCAACCTTCATATCAGGCACTTTGTCAATATTGTCAATAAAAATATTACAGTTTCGAATTCCAGCCCATAGACTTTTAATATAACTGCTTTCACCGACATCGCCAAATTTTTGATCTAAGTAAGAGTAATCTCCACCATCCCAATAATTTAATAGAGGATTGATTTTATCTTGTTTCCCTTTGGCAATAAATTCAGTACTTTTATTCCGATAATAGTAAAAATTAGGATCAATAAACTCGGGATTCCAAACTTCATCACCGCACAACAGTGCGGGATTCTGCATAATATTTGCTGTTTTTGGAACATAGTCGTAACAGGTGTACAACATCTTAAATGTACTTTCCCTGGTATTAAATACCTGCTTAACAGTAGGAATATTATCAGGAACAATATCCAAATAGTCTGAGCAGGAAGTGTAGGCAAACATAAAGGCTACACAAATTGCAGAATATATAATTCTTTTCATATTAATAAGTATTAAAAATTTAAGCTGATTCCTCCATTAAATACGCGCTGAATAGGATAATTCAATCCGCTACCTCCCATTTCTACATCCCATAATTTAAAACTACTAAAATTCAGTAAGTTCATTCCACTTGCATAAATACGAAGTTGTTGAATACCTACTTTCTTAGTCAGTTTTTTAGGAACTGTATATCCTACTTCTACAGATTTTAACCGTAAATAACTACCATCCCGAAGCCACCAGGTACTTGCTTGTTCGTTATTTGGTCTTGCAGTGCTGGATAGGCGTGGCCACAATGCGTAGCAATTACGATTAGATTCTGACCAGTGACTATCAGCCCATGCTTTCAGAAGTGCATGATTATCAACAAAAGGAGCAGTACCCACAGAATTATTTCCCCAATCCACATTCGATGTTGGATCAATCATGAAAGTAACTCTGGAAGTTCCTTTGAAAAAGAAATTAAAATCAAATCCATGATAACCAAATGAGACGCCAAAACCACCCTCTACTTGTGGAACTGTTGAATAGCCAATAGGCACAACATCATGCGAATCAATTACACCATCATTATTAATATCACGATATTTAATATCACCAGGCATTACAGGGACATCATTTACTTTGTCAAATGTTTGTATGGGAGAGTTCGCAATGTCGGCTTCATCAATAAACAAGCGCTCAGCAATAAGACCTCGTTGTTGACCTAGATATTGGCCCACATTTTTCAACCAATCCATTCCTGCGGGAACAGTCTCTTCAAATTGTGTATATTTACTACTTGCGTAGGTGAAAGTCAGATTAGTTCTTATCCAAACATCTTTGTTAAAACTATGATTTTCACTTAATGTTAATTCAAAGCCGCCTGATTTAGCAGCTCCAACATTGGCTCTAACATCTGCAGGTGCGTACCCATCAGCTACTGGCACATCTGTTAAGCCCATAGTAGTAGGTATTCCTGAACGATTAATCAAAATATTGGTACGGCTTTCATTAAAGTAGTCAAACTGTAGTTCCAGATCTTTAAACAAGGTTAGTTCAAATCCAAAATTCATCTTGGCAGCCTTTTCCCACGTTATAGCTGTATTCGCAAAACGATTAATTCGAATACCGTATGAATTAGCTGTAGGACTACCTGGCGATTCACCAAAATCATTACTAAGTCCTTTATTCATATCAACCCGATCCAAATAGAAAAATCTATCGTTAGCATCACCAATAGCATCATTCCCAACCAAACCAAAAGTAGATTTCAATTTCAAATTAGTAATAACGCTGTTTTTATTCCAAAAATCTTCGTTAGAAATAATCCAACCGCCTCCGAAAGAGGGGAAAAAGCCAAATTGATTACTTTTCGCAAAACGCTCGGCTCCATTATAGCCGAAGTTCGCTTCTAAAAAATATTTATGATTATAGCCATAAGTCAGACGACCAGATATTCCTAGATTTCTTGATGGCAATGAAAGCTGCAGGTCATTTCCAAAGTCTGAGGTGGTGACTCCACGAATAGTTCCAACAACCATCGCAGAAAAATTATGAATATCATTAACCACCTTATCATAATTCAATGATAGTTCTCCGTATACAGTTGATAAAATACTTTTATCTCCTCCTGTAAACCCCAAAGACTCGTTCCCTTGTGCGAAATTATTCAGCTTAAAATATCCCGTAGTTGGATTATATGTACTCATTGTATAATAGTAAGGATTATACGAACGGTTAATTGAATAGACCGATTGACGTGTAGTGCTTGCCATACCTCTGGCAGATAATCCCTTAGTAATAAAATCAAGTTTCTGACTTAACTCTATTTGAGCAACCAGGTTGGTCTGAGTAGATTCCTGGTATCCTTTTACCATATCTGCATAAGGGTTTATAAAACTATATTCGGGCGTACCACCAAACAGAATATGTTGAGTATTTAAATTGATGTCGTCAGGTTTGTAATATGCCGGGAAATCGACAGGATTTGATAACATCACACGTTGATACATCTGATTCCCTGTATACATTGGACCACTTCCGGAACGGAAATTAGCATTGAATCTAACTGTACCAACAGTTGTCGGTGTGAAATCGATGGTGGTATTTGAGCGGAGATTAATATTTTGAATACTAATATTATTGTTAAAGTTATTACGACCATCAACTCTCAATATCCCATTGTCATTTGTGAAAGCACCTGCAATATAATAACGCACCTTTTTACCTCCACCACTTAAATTCATATTAAAGCGTTGATTGGCGGTTACATCTTTAAATAACAGACTACGCCAATCGTTAGCTGGATAATAATAAGGATTCTGACCGGCTTCAACACCTGCGATTTTCTCATCACTATATCTCCTGTTAAATAATGGATGACGAGTGACAATGGCTTCATTATTTAATTTCATATAAGTCAACGGATCTGAAAATTCGACACTCCGTGTGGGTTGGCTTAATGATTCTTCAAAACGGAAATTCAATATCGTCTTTCCTTCGATACCTTGTTTTGTGGTAACCAAAATTACACCATTTGCACCACGGGAACCATAAAGGGAAGTTGCAGTTGCATCTTTCATAACGGAAAAACTTTGAATATCATCTACTGACAATCTGGCTAAATCATTGGCAGAAAGTTCCATGTTGTCAATCAGAATCAATGGTCCCTTTGAAAAGTTGTTGAATGTTGCAACACCACGCACGAAAAATTGTGCATTATCTGCACCAGGTTCACCCGATGTTTGCATTGTGATTAAGCCTGCAATACGTCCTCCAAGGGCCGTAGTCAAGTTGCTTGTAGGAACTCGGAGTTCAGATGGACGTACTGTAGATACTGAAGCAATGACACTTTCTTTCTTTTGCTTGCCGAAAGCCACAACAGTAACTTCATCCAGTTTCTTCTCTGATTCTACTAATGTAATTTTAAGATCCTGGGGGCCATCCACCTTAATATTTTGTGTTTCATAACCAATAAAACTAATAACAAGAACGTCTCCGATTTTAGCATTTATGGAAAAAAAGCCGCTAATATCAGTTGCTGTTCCGACATTTTTATTTGATTGCACTAAAACTGTGGCACCAATAATTGGTTCTGAACTGTCCGAAACAACTCCTTTCACTTTAATATTTTGTGCTGATGCCTCTCCTACACAAAACGAAGAAAAAATCATAAGTAAAATGGCAAAACCATATCGCTTTTTTTGTACTAAATTTTTCATTAAATATTAGATTGAAATAACTAAAAATAATAATTTGTGTTTCAATAATGAAGATTTCATACTTCTGTTTATTGTATGATTTACTGAAAGTTCTAAATTGGTTTTCGTTTCATGATTTATTATATATAAGGTTAAATTTGATTTACTAATATTGTTTTAATATATCCTTTGTCTGATCAGGTCTGTGTTTCATTCTCATACGCCAAATCATTTCTTGTAAACTAACACATTTCACATTGCCGGGTAGTCTTTTTTGGCATAGCACGGCAGCTCCTGCTCCATACACATTTCCACTCGATGTTTCCCCGAGCAAATCATCTGAGCTCCCGATATCAGCGAATGAACTCCAGGCATGCACATCAACCAGGCTAAAATCAGGCTGATCCTTTTTTATTTTGCTGGCAATAAATGCAGGCGTACCCTGACCAATACTTTCATTGGCGCCGAAATTCCAGATAGTATATCGCACTGTTATTACAGGTATTTCAATTCCTTTACTATTCTTATACCAATAAATCTCGCCATTACCACCATTGTACGGAACATATTGCACCACAATAATCCCTTCTAACTGATCGTTTGCTTCTATAAATTTTTGATAGGCAACTTTGGCATTGTCTGACTTAGCATCGTTTGTGAAAAGACCTAAAACCTTAAGCCTATGTTGACGCATATTAGCTGAAATTTTTGATGTCAAGTCGGTGAGATAAGATAGTGTATTCTTTTTACTTCCAAAAGCGTCTATATAAATATATCCTCCGCCACAATTCTCTACAAGAGTATTTTCTTTGTTTTGGTTGTTGATGATGTTTTTATAAACGGCAGGGGCAATCATCCCCAGATTACTTGAAGGAATACCATAAGCCATCTTTATACTTTCCGATTGTGGATGTTTAAACCATTGGCTGTACCAGATATGAAAGATCCATTGAACATTGTCACCATCCGAAAGATAGTAGCTTACATATTTATTCAGATCATTCGTGGTATAATCGATATCTTTGGGGTTGAGGACATTTACCAGAAGTTCAGATTGCTGCTGTTTGTAATTGAGCGATGTCAAAGACATATTCATGGAAAAGTTATTGGGAACCATTAAATTTCCACTTTCGGAAACATGTTGTACAAATAAATGCTCGTCAAAATCCTCCCAACCATAAACAGGTGAACAGGGTTTCATCCAATTAAGAACTTCAACCAGTAGGTCCCAATTATGACCGCTTGTATTTTTTATGTTGATTACAAATAAATCGTTAGCAATAGCAAAATCCTTTAAATCATTGGTTTGTGCGGGCATTAAAACCAGAGCTTTATTATTGCATTTATCTTTGAATTCTTTCCATGAATCTTTGGTTGTTTTTTCTGTTGCATTATAAATCATCTTTAGACCTTGCTGATTATAAAGTGCACTATCTCTTACATCGACAATTATTGAATTGTAAACATGACAAGCTACAGCAGCCACAACTGAGCTTTCAGGATTTTTAGCTACATCGGTTAAAACATAACCGGCAATAAGATCACTGAAAACCTTAGCCTTAATAATAGAAAAACCATCCGTTTTCACTTTCTCGAAAATTCCTCTGGCTGTAAGTTCTTGTTTACATAAATTGTAGGACTTACTAGTACCACCATCAAGCCAAACGGCACTCTTAGTTTTTCCATTCTGAACAGCCCGGTTCACTAAGCCTGCTAATGATTCACACATATTGGCATATTGTAAACCTTCAAGATACGATGTTTTATTTACCTCATACCGGCCAAAACCATCAAAATCGGTACCTGTGCAAATATAATAACTTAAAGGAGCAACAGTCATTTCAGGCATCCAATACTGTCCCTTATCACTGGGAAAGTCATATTCCTTTAAATAATCTTTTTTGGGAGTACTGTCTACGATTGGTTCATCGACAATGATTTTATCAGCACAACTTGTGATTAATAAAAATACAAAAAATAAAATTTTGTTCTTAGTCATAGTGATATTAGATTTTTTGTCAAAGTTATTAGGGAAGGATTAAAAAATAGATTAAAACATGATTAAATGTTTAGATAATTTCATTAATCCTGAGTCACTTTAATTAATTTCAATGTCTGACCAGGCCTGTTTTTCATTCTTATACGCCAAAGAAGCTCATTGACCGAAATAGTTTTTATACTGCCTGATAACAAACTTTCAGTTGCTTTAATAGGATTAAAACCAATTGCCGGTAACTTTGAAACGTTACTCGTTTTTGAAAAGTCAGACCATGCATGTACAATTGTCCACGATAAAACAGGATCCTTTTTATTAGCAATAACTTCTCGATTTATAAGTGATGCCACATATTCAGGTGTTCCACAATTGGGACGTTCTTGATTAACTTCATTCCATAATGCATATGTAGCTGTAGAAACAGGGATATCAACCCCATAAGAATTTTTGAACCACATAATATCTCCCCCTAATTCGTAAGGAAAATACTGAACTGCTAGCATTCCTGTTATTCCTTTCAATTCCTCTGCGTATATTTGAAATGCTTCTCGTGATTCTTTACTTTTTACATTGCGACAAATGAATCCAAACACCTTAATATCCATTTTTTGCAGGTGGTAGTTTATCCGTTGAGCGAATTTTCGTAATAGTTCTTTCCGGTTTGCTCTTTTAACAGCAAAAAGATCTGGATACTGATAGCCTCCACCATATTCAATATATGAATTTTTAGGAAACTGTTTATCAGCTAACTCATTCCATGTAAATGGAGAAATTATTGAGAGATTTATAGGACAGAGTGTCCAACTAATCCCTGTATTTGAAACACCTTTGTTTCCCGCGTAGCGTTCACTATCTGCAAATCCGCCTATAGTCCATTGCATATTATCTCCATCACTCATTACAAAAGAGTGAAAAGAGGAAGTATCACTAAAATCAATATCTTCCAGCGTTATCTCCTTAGCCTTTATTAATGGTACTTTGTCTGACACTGAAGAAATCAATGGAAGGTTGATACACCAATCGGAAGCTGTATTAAAGTGACCCCATTCGGATATAAGGCTAGTAAAATCATATTCATCGCCGCAACCCCAACCCAGAATGGGAGACATGGGAGTAAGCCATTCTAACACTTTCTCAATTAATTCTCTTTTATCGGCATACAACATTAGTTTATGAGCTATAGCATAATCTCTCATATTGCTCACTAAAGGGTGGATGCTAAGAGCCGAACAATTATTCAGTGCATTCTTATTCGTCTCAAAACAGGCATCTAAAGACTCTTTTCGGACGTCCCGAAGCATTTTCAAATGATGAAGTTGAGCAATTTTTATAAGGCTTTCATCAATCATTACCCCTGAGAGTAAAGAGGCATAAACAGTAGCTACATTACTTGAATAATCAGTAATGACTTTATGGTCAATATTCTTATCCAGATTATATAATATATATCCGCTGACAACTTTTTTCTTTGTAAGATAATCAACTAATGTCCATAAATCCATCTCTTTCACAACTGATATGTTCAACACTTTTAAAGTAGATCGATAAATCTTTTGATACGCTTTATTATCTGTATCAATCCAAATCATCTCATTAAACTGCCCTTCATTCACTGCTTTTGCTGCTAAACCGGATAAAGATTCTAGTAGCATTGCTTCAGCTATAGTTTCAGATTGATTGCAAATTATAACATTCTTTGGTTGTACTTGAATAGGCCATCCGTATCTTCCGTTGTATTCTGCACCCCAAATAGGCATAGTAAAAAATAAAAGGATAAATAGAAAGTGCTTTTTTTTTATCATAATGTAATCTTAATTTGATTTAGAAAGGATTTGGAGATCACTCTTTTGCAGATTTAAGTTGAATGGTTAGTTTGTTTGTCATCTTGTAAAGAAGATTTCCACTTTTTGAAATTGCGAGTGTATAAAAATTCCTTATTTTAGTATTTATTTTTCCAATATGTTTTTCAATATGTATATTATCTATAATATTATTTTTTTTGTGAATAAAAGTTTTTGAACATTTCTAAATGCTACAACTAACTTTCAGAATGCCGGTAACCCGAAACCAGGAGTTGGAATGAAGTGTATGACGAATTCCAGTTATTCAGTAACTACTTAAGAAGTAGCACCAACTATTGTCATTTTTAGCTGCAGTTTGAGGTGAACATTGATTCATTCCCAACGGACGAACTGCAATAGGAGATAGATTCCCATTTAACAACGAAAATCCACTCGGGTTTTCTATAATAGGCAATCCATATTTAATATAATACTTCATCGTAAATACCAGTAGAAAAAACAAAGTTGAAAATGGGAATGGATTAATTCGATTATTCATTAAGCACAATTAAAATTACTTGTCTATCAGTTTTACTTTAGACTACAAATAAAGGATTGCAGGATTAATAATCGGATTAAAAAGCGATTAATTTTTAAATTAAAGCATTAACCAAGGCACAAAACAGGATAACTACTCATCACTCAATTTAGCTTAAATAGTTTCTTTTAATTCACAGGATATAATTATTAAAAAGTTACATAGATGTTGCTCTACTTAATGATATTCATTGTATCTGGAATATGAAAACGCAGATATTAGAAAGATTAATTGTTTTAATGTGATGAATGGGAAAATTGATAGAGGACTTGTTTTATTCTAGGCTTTCTAGCTAAACACAGATTGAATGCTCCGCACCGATATGTTTACTACCATATTGTGGTTTGACATTTTTTATAACACTGCTAAATGTCATTCAAAAAAAAATATACAATTCAGTTTCAGGTTACTTTCGAAAAATTGTGGGCGATATACAAAGTGTTAAGATTGGCAAGATGCGTGTGGTAAAGTGGAAATCATTCAACTGACGTTTATTCTATATTGGCTTAATGGAATATCTTGATACATTTAACAAATTACGAATACAACATATCAGGATTAGTCTGCGTGACTGAATTAAATTTTTAGTGAAAACTACATTAAAATTACTTCGTCCACACGATTTCAATGTTCTGCAATTGAGAAATGCAGAAGTTCATCAAAATTACTAAGCGATGTGTGTTGAAAACTTTTATCGAAATAGTAGCTTCTATTTTCAGGTAGGCATTTAAGACAAATAATTAATGATTAATATGAAGTAGAAGGACTTATTGTAATACAGTGATTTGATTCAAATACATGGTAATTATTAGAATAAAAATATTGTATTATAGTTACACACTTGTTTAACACAAATTGTTTACAATCAGAATAGGTAGGGGTGTTTATCTCACGTCCCCGAAACGAAAAAGTCAAACCGGGTTTGTAAATCAGTTGTTCTTAGAAAGATTGCACTTTTAATTTGGAAACGAGAAGTGGTATTAATTCTTGCGAGAAATAATTATCATCTTTTGCAATGGCTTTTATTGCTTTTTCAAACTCATTTTTGCTGGATGTTTTTAAAATAATTCCCATGGCACCTGCACGTATCAATTCTAAACAATTTGATCTCTCACTTTTCATTGTCAAAACAAGAATTTTCAGATCATGTTTTATTTTCAGGCTCTTTCTGATTGCCTCCAGACAACCCATTACCGGCATTTCAACATCCATGATGACCAGATCGGGTATTCGGGTTTTTAGTAGACTGAGAAAAGCATATCCATTTTCAACTTCGCCAATGACTTCTCCCAGATTTTCATTTTTAATCAGCTGTTTTATCCCTTCCCTAAAGAAATAATGGTCGTCAACAATTATTATTTTATTCATAGCACGTTTTTTATAATTAAGTAAATCCTGCAAAAGCTATAACAGCTTATGCAGGATTACAACGTAAACGAAATCTTTGAGAAATGTAAATAGTCAGGTTATATTTATAAATAGTTAGGTTAGATCGTCGTGATTCATTAAACGAAAATTTTTACAACGATCCTTCTGAATCAAAAAGCAGTTGTTATTTAATGTATACAAAGGTAGTCTTAATTTAAAAATGTCTGATAAGTATAAATCCTGATTTTTAATAAGTGTAAACCCTGATTTTGAATGGGTGTAAACTCTTATAAAAAAACACAGCCTACAGAAATACAATGATTCTGCAGGCTGGAGTTCAACGCTTTTTGAGTTGGATTGAAGTAGATTTTATATTTCCACTAATTTATGCTTAATAGCAAATAATATCAGATTTATCGTATTTTTCGAATTGGTTTTTTTTAATAATGCAGAGCGGTGAGCTTCCACGGTTTTCGGGCTAATGAAAAGTTTACTTGCCATTTCAATAGCAGTATACCCTTCGCAGAAACAGTGTAATACTTCTTTTTCCCTTGTGGTCAAATTATCGGCTTTAGTTTCAATCTTTTCTTTAACAGGATGACTTTCTTTTGATGTATTGATAATAATCTGTCGTAATAATTCGTTTGAGAAATAGCTTTCTCCAAGCATGATGGAGTTAATAGCTTTTTCAAATTCCTGTTTACCGGAAGTTTTCAACACAAAACCCAACGCACCGGCATTTACCATATCGAAATAATTTGCTTTCTGATTCAACATGGTAAGTACCAGTATTTTTAAATCAGGATAAATTTTCAATGCTTTTTGTGTGGCTTCAAGTCCATTCATCACTGGCATTTCAATATCCATAATAACCAGATCGGGGACAACTGTTTGTAGTATATCAAGAAATATTGCACCATTTTCGGCTTCTGCAATAACTTCTCCCAATCCTTCATTTTCAATCAGCAATTTTATTCCTTCGCGAAACAAAGAGTGGTCATCAACAATTATAATTTTATTCATATCTATAAATTCGCTTGTTTTTTTAATTTTCTTCGACCGGAATTACCAGAAACGTTGAGAACCCTTCTCCCTGTTTTGTTTTAATTTCGATGGTCCCTTTCAGAATCTGAACCCTTTGTTGTATATTCATTAATCCCAGCCCTTTACGCTCTTTTTTTAATTTTTCCCAGTCGAATCCTACACCATTGTCTTTATACAAAAATGAAACCGTTTTTCTTGATTTTTCATAGTTGTAACTTATTTCAACATTCGTTGCATTGGCATAAGTAAGGGTATTTTTAATCAATTCAGTGGTAATCCGGTACAACATTAATTCAAAAAATCCACTGAACCGTTCATTGGTATTTGTTTCGAAATTAATCATGATTTTACTTGCATCATTGATGCGTTGAACAAAGTCATTAATTGCATCCACATAACCTGCTTCAGAAATAAACCGGGAACTTAATCCACTCGCCAGTTCACGTGCTGTTTGAATGGCCATTTCGATACTATAATTTCCTTTTTCAGTTATAAGCTTTCGTTTCTCTTCATCCGTGGTACCGGCCAACCACTGGAAATAGAGTTTAATAGTTGACAATAACGGTCCCATTCCATCATGCAGTTCGCTCGAGAAGCGATTGCGTTCACGCTCTTCCACATCAACCGTTATGTTTAAAAGTTCGTTTTCAGCATTCACTTTTTCGGTAATATCCCGGTTCGATACCCTGACTCCAAGGTATTTACCTTCAATATTAATACTGCGGCACACATGGCCTATCCAGCGGATATCTCCAGTTTTTGTAACAATACGAAATACAGACTCCAGCATATTTTCATCCGGTTCTAAAACGTGTCGTTCATTTTTATGTTTTTCCCAACTATCGTGATCATTCTGATACACCAAGGAATCAATTAAAAGAGGATTTTCATCAAATTCCTTAACGGTATAACCGGTTATCCGTTCCACAGAAGGCGACATAAACAATATCTTATTATCAGGGCTTTTCCAATATTCCCAGTCATACGTAAAGTCACTTACAGTCTTAAACTTAATTTTTGCTTCGAGTAACGAAGCGTTAAGTTCAGTCAACTCGGAAGTCCGTTCTAAAATACGTTCCTCTAACTGATTATTCAAGTCAAACAAAGCCTGTTCGATTCGTTTTTGCTCAGTTATGTCATTAATTAATACATGAATGGCCGAAACATCCTTAAACTTAATGGTATGTGTTTTTAATTCCACAAAGATAATTTCACCATTTTTCTTTATATGCCTTTTGACGCTAATATTTTTTGCTCCTGCTTTTTTTTCTGCAAGGGCGATCATCATTTCAGGAATGTCTTCTGCCGGTCTTATATCACTGATAGACATTTTCAGAATCTCTTTTCTGCTATATCCGTAGTGACTAATAAACGCTTCATTTACTTCCAGGACTCTGAGGGTTTGAAGATTGAAAATCAACATGGGCTGTGGATTATTGGAAAAAAGAATCCTGTATTTCTCCTCATTATCCCGCAACTCTATTTCCATTTCTTTTCGTTTTGAAATATCAGTATGGGTGCCATACATCAGTAATGGTTTTCCATCAGATGTCCAGGTTTTAACTTTTCCTTCCTGTCTGATCCATACCCAATGCCCTTTTTTATGGCGCATTCTTACTTCAACTGTATGATAGGGCAATTCGCCAGAAAAGTGACGTTGTAACATGGCTTCGGCATATGGAATATCATCGGGATGAGTGATTGCTTTCCAACCTTTTTTCCCGAACATAATTAGTCCGATTTTTATTTCAAGACTCGTATATCCAAGATTTCTGGCCCATATATTATTGAATTTAATTTTGCCTGTTTGTACATTCCATTCCAACGTGCCTACATTAGCTCCGACGAAAACGTCTTCCAATCTTAACCGGTTTTCAGTTAGTTGATATTCCGTCAATTTATCATCCGTTAAATCATACAAAATTCCGGTCCACAAAACATCACCATCCCCAAGCATTCTGGGCAGTGATTCCAGACGAATTGATATAATTTTTTCCTTTACAACAAGACGTCCTTCCCATTGAAATGGAATAAATCTTTTATTTGCTTCTTCATTTTTTGTAATAAATGAATTTTTGTCATCAGGATACACCAAATCACTGATTATAAAAGGATTATTTTCAAATTCCGTACGCGTGAGTCCCAATATTTCACAAAACCTATCACTGGCAAAATCCATATTATAAGGAGGATTTTCAGAACTTTCCCAACTTTTATTTTTCCATTTATCAATGGGAGACACCTGAATGCGATATAATCCGGCCGGTTGATTACTGAAAATATCATTAAAGTACTGACGTTCTTTTTTAAATTCAGATTCAGCCTTAATAAGTTCTGCATTTTGCTTTTCGAGAGTAGTTTGGTAAGTAATCAATTCCTCTATCAGCAAACGTGCTTCAAGGGTCACGGAATTTGAATCTGAAGATGAGAAACCGGATTTCAAAAACGTATCTGTCTTTTTACGAATAGAGAAGGATGCTGAGCTTGGGTTTGTTTCCATGAGAAAGCGTAAATTCTACGGAAGAATTCTGTTTTTTTATTGAAAAAAATTTAAAATCATCAATACATTAAACCTTTCTATTGTTAATAATACAAAGATAAGGCATCTACCTCAATTTACCACAAAAAAAAATAAAATTAACAGCTCCTGAATTTTTAAAATACATGAACAACTCATTCTGTTAATTCTATTTTTTTAATGTCGCATTCTTGTTTATAAGGCGCTGATTACATGTTCGTTCCACGAGAGTTTAATATCTCGACAGTTTTACTATTTGATATAAGCTTCAATCTTATGTATTAAATCATATTGAAGTTGTAATTAGGTAAGAAATGATCATCGCATTCAAATTTAATAAAACTGCCTTCTAAAATGCAATTGAAATATGGCTTAAATTTCTCAATAGCCCTTTGGATTCTAAATTTAATAAATCTTGTGAAGCAATAATTTCATCAAAAACTTTTATTTACAAACAGTGTTACATTATTAATCAATAATTTATTTTCAGAATGAATGAAAATTAATTTAAATCTACAAAAATGGATAAAGAAACATTTAGACAAAATGCAAAAAGTACTTTAGATGAGATCTTTGATGCAATTGAAAGGATTCAGGAAAAGGCAAATAAAATCGAAGGGGAAGCCAAAGACAGCTTCGAAAAGAATCTTATTGAACTAAAGGCTCTTAAGAAAGATGTACAGGCTAAATATGACAAACTTGAATACTCTTCCGAAGAGAAATGGGAAGAAGTAAAGAATGCATTTTCATCTGCATCCGAATCATTCAAGGACGGAATTAAAAAAATAAAATCTATAATAAAATAATCATAACGAAGCTGTCTTATAAGTCAGCTTTGTTTTTTTAGAGAAAATAATTTAGATATCCTTCAACAAACCACACATGTGTGTAACACCGATGGTAAGGCATAACAGTTTTCATTAATTTAAAGATGATTTAAACTTCCCTTTTGATAGAATCTCCAAGTTCATTCATAAAAAAAAGGGACTTACTTTTAGTCATTTGAAGTACATAATTAAGACAGTCCTTTTATCAGAATTGTTACTCCTATTAGTATAAAAATAATAATTGCTGCATAACCCGTATATTTCTTCCAGCCCGAAAGTTCCGATTTCAGTTGAGAAGTCTGTTCCTGTAATGCTTTAATGGTCTTATCAGCATTTTCCATCCAGATCAGATTCTCATTATTTGCCCGGATGGCTAAATTTGTTTCTTCTTTTTGGGCTGTCAATTCATGTTCCTTTTGTTGCAACCGGGCAGCAGCAGTTCTTTCTTCTCTTTCCTTTATATCGACTAACCGGTACAGGTTTTCCATTTCCTTCTGGTTCTCTGTGAGTACTTTGGATAACTCTTTTATTTTAAGTTGTTTGCCGTGTACTTTTTCATTCAACTGCTCTATAATGGTTGTAAGTTTAGAATTGTTGTTCTCAACCTCTTTGGATATTGAATTCCTGGATTTTAAGTGATTCAGTTTGAATGTCAGGAACCTTTTAAATAAAGGCTTCAATGTATCATCCCTGAATTCCATTGCCTTTACTAAATTGTCATATGCTGATTCAAATTTATTGGCATCAAACTCTTTTACACATTCCCGGTAATAGTGATTTGCCCGGCTATCCGACAGTTCCTCCCGGATGGCTTTTTCATTGTTGGCAGTTTCCGCTAACCGGATCACTTCATCCCTTACAATGATATCACTTGGTTTAATAGGCGTCCTAAGCTTGATCCCATCCAGGCTGGTACATCTGCTTAATGCTACATAGGTATGTCCTGCTGAGAAGGCACCATCGCCCATATCGATCACCAGTTTATCAAAGGTCAACCCCTGACTTTTATGGATCGTAATCGCCCAGGCCAATTTTATCGGATATTGAGTAAAGGTGCCAATCACCGTCTCTACAATTTTCCCTGTTTTTTTATCTATTTCGTATTTCAGATTTTCCCACGACACCGTTTCAAGGGTATAAGTCAACTTCTTTTCTTTTTTGAGAATTGTCACAGAAATGCTTTTTTCTGTCAATGCCTCGATGACTCCAATGGTGCCGTTCACCCATCTGCCACCCCTGTCATTTTTTACAAACATCACCTGTGCTCCCTTTTTAAGGTCTAAAATCTTATTGGTAGGTAACAAGTCATCATTCAACGAATTATCTTTTCCAAATTTCCCTTCAATCACTCCTTCAAATTTATAAACGGTTCCTTCGAGCTGATTAAGTTTTCGCAGATTGGTGGCATCGACAATGTCCCGCTTGGTGGCCAACGTAATATAGCCGTCGGTATCATTGGGAGTAAAGTTGGGAATATAGTTTTTATTCAACTCATTCAAATCTTCCGTCTTTGCCTGATTTACCCGCACTTTATTCAGCAGGGAGATAAACTTTTCATCACTTTGACGGTACACCTTTTTTAGTTCAATGTTCATGAAATTCATTTCCCTGAATGTCCGTGCACTGAAAAAGTAGGGTGAATCGTAATAGGATCGCAGAATCTGCCATTCATCCGACTTGGCGATTGGCTCCAGCTGAAAAGTATCCCCGACGAATAGAATCTGTTTTCCTCCAAAAGGCAGGTGTTTCTTTCCTCCGAAATTTCGTAGACGGAAGTCAATGGCATCAATCGTATCGGCCCGTACCATGGATATCTCATCAATAATGATCAGGTCGGCTTTTTCAATTATTTCACGTTTTTCCTTGCTGAAATTGTAAAAGTTTTGTTTCTGGGTGTCATTAAACAATTCCCATACAAATGGAGTAAAGGGAATCTGAAAAAAAGAATTAATGGTCATTCCGCCTGCGTTAATCGCGGCTATACCGGTTGGGGCCACTATGATATGGTTTTTTGTGGTATTCTGGGCTATATACCTCAGAAATGTCGATTTTCCCGTACCCGCTTTGCCGGTAAGATAAATAGACCGGTTGGAATAAAGGATCAGTTGCTCGGCAGTCTGAAACTCCGTATTGTCCAGATCAAAATTTTCGGGAAAATCATTCATAATTTTGGGTTTAGAGGATCGACTCCTGTGCTGCAAAATTACAAATTTACTATCAGTAGATATTCATTCTGAACGAAATAATGTTTTTTATTTTTTACTCTTCCATGATTCAGGTTTCACTTTCTGCAACTCATAGCAGATTACTGAACGATCAAATTTGAAGACTATCGACGATTAGAGGATTTTTATTATAAAAACCCTATTAATAAATATGCACCTCCATATATCAGAATAGGAGACAATTAGGGATATAACAAAGAAGACAGGGGCGAAAGTAATAAAATAAGGAATATGTGTCGGGGCGACCCTTGTGGTCGCCCTCCCTCCCACTGCACGACGATGAATAATATCATTCCGAATAAAATTTATCTCCTTTCCATTTTGACGGATTATTTATAATATACTCCGAAATACGTTGATATTCATGTTCGTCACGAATGATATGTTCATAATAATCACGTTGTAATAATTTACCATCAAATCTTTCCCAACCCTTATTTTTCACACCACGAATATATTCCACCGTAATGATTGATTTAAATGCATCCATCATATCCCCAATGGTTTTGTTTTTTGGTTTACCATCATTTTTCGTATCTGTAGGTGATGTATACGTTGGCGTATTCGTCGTTAGCCTATCCGTTGTTGGGGCGGTCGTTGGGATATTCGTTGGGGTGGACGTTGGGGCGGACGTTGGGGTATTCGTTGAGGCGGACGTTGGGGCGGACGTTGGGGCGGACCCTTGTGGTCGCCCTTTTATGGATTGGGTACCCACAAGGGGTTCCCCTACAGGCCCCTCCACAATTTCCAATATACAATGAAAATGATTGGGCATAATACAATATTCGTGTAATTCGACATTCGGGAATCGATTTACCATTGCCTGCCATTGTTCATCCACCATTTTACCCGCATCATTTAATTTCATGATTTGAATTTCCGATTGCATACTTGTCGATTTGTTAACTGTCGATTTGTCAACAGTCGATTTGTCTACCGTCGGGGCGTACCCTTGTGGACGCCCCATTGTATTCTGTTCCGAACGAATCACCACAATTTTACCAAACCGGCAAATTCTGTTTTGACAACAAATGGTAATAAAATACAGTCCTGCTTTCGAATAATCATATCCTTTCAACCGTATAGATCTTCGGTGATGGATTTTTGGATTATACCCCGATCTGGTGGATTCCATATTTTTAGAAATTGAAATTTGTATGTTTTTTGGTATCTTTTTTTATACTGGACGTTTAAATTTGAATATCAACCAAATTGGGCGACCATAATATAATATGGGCGACCACAATATAATTGGGGGACTACAATATAATACAGGCGACCACAATATAATATGGCTATCCACAATATAATTGGGTGACTGCAATATAATATGGGCGACTATAATATAATTGGATGACTGCAATATAATACGGGTGACCATAATATAATACGGGTGACCATAATATAATACAGGCGACCACAAGGGTCGCGCCTACAGATTCACATACACCGAATTGGATGATTTTTTCCCAACATCGCTCCGTACAAACACGTAACAACATGTTACATCTTCGGGGACCAGGGACGGGCATTTCAGAAAAATTGTTCCAATGTCATCATACCCTATAAATTGCCGGGCAATTAGCAGTTCGCCGGTGATCAACATGGCACAGGCGAGGATCTCATCAAAACAGGTTACTTCCTTAGACATTTCATTTGCATCATAACGTATGGTGATTCCTTCCACTTCGATGAAGGCATCAATCACTTTCACTTTGGGTAACGAACCCTGTGAGAGCAGTAACAATGGATAACTGATCCGTTGTATTTCATCAATTACTTCAAAGCAAGTTGAAAAATTGACAGAAATAAACATGTTTTGAGAGTTTAATCTAATGGGCCTTTCAGGGAATCCAAGTCGGATAAGACTTGCAAAACTCTGATACATGACATTCAATAAGTCCATGCGTTCCCGCATGACGAGTTGATATTCAGTTTTGGCATCCTTGAAGTTAAATGTCTTCCCACGAACGACATTCTGATCATTTAACGTATACATCGTAAAATTAGCCATTGATCCTTTCATGCGACCTACTAAGGGGTTTTCTGCAATACTCATAATGTTTAAGTTTTAAATGAATAAATTGAATATAATTTTAGATTACCTAATAAATGTATTTTTTATAAATCTAATGCGAATATATATGTTATTTAATAAATATCAAACTATTTAAATTAATTTAACAAATACAACTTGTTTTTAGTTTTACATCTGACCATCAGCACTTAGTTGCTGTATAGGCAGTGTTTTATTTTTTATTTGTCAAATTCTTCATTTTTTAATTACAACTCCTTTTATGGTTTGTTATATCCATCCAACCAAATACCAATCGTTATATTTGTAAAACAATCTGATAAAATCCTTTTTTGACCCTTCCATTATCTCTGGCTTCTATTTTCCTTTCCTTTTATTTTCATTGGAAAATCTATGGGGGTATGTTAGGGTTTGGTTAGGAGTTGACTGGGCTGGGGCCCAACCAACCCCCAACCAACCCCCAACCAAGACCCAATCAAGACCTAATCAATCAAGATCATTAAGCATAGTAAAACAGGAGCAAAACAGGATAAAAAAAACTCCATTATAACACAATTAAGTATTGCGATAGCATACCCGAAATTCAATTGTCATATCATCATGAAAAATCTTATTGCGATCGAAGGATGAAAGATCGAAGGAGGAAAGATTGAAAGAAAAAACCACTTAAACAAATTTGTACTCTCAAATTGACCGGAAATACCAGGCGCACAAAAAAAAGAAGACAGTTCACAATAAATGTGACTGTCTTTTTTTTATATTCCTACCTTACCGGTTGGGATTTCCAGGATGAACTGATTTACTTCATTTCCGACACAGGTCTGTCCTGAGGGTTCTTACCATAATTGTAATTTGGTTTTGATCCCATATAAAACTTAATAGTTCCGCCTGCCATGATATCTTTGTAAAGGATATAACTCTTCGTATACGGCTGTCCGTTTAATTCGACTTTTTGAATGTATATGTTTTTATCGGAATTGTTGTCAGCCAACACGGTAAAGGTTTTATTTCCGGGCAAGGCAATAGATACTTTGTCAAACAACGGACTCCCGAACACAAACAGGCCGTTTGATGGATTAACCTGATAAAATCCCATGGAAGAAAGGATGTACCAGGCCGACATTTGTCCGCAATCTTCGTTTCCGATGATTCCATCCTTTTTGTTGGTATAGAATTCATTCATAATAAACCGTACCCTTTCAGCCGTTTTCCATTGTTGACCGGCAAATGCATACAGGTAAGCAATATGATGACTGGGTTCATTACCATGTGCATACTGACCGATAAGTCCGGATATATCGCTCGAGGCATCGGGTCCCATATCCCCGGTTTCAGTAAAAAACTGATCGAGTTTTTTTACGAACCTGTTATCTCCATTCATTAAAGCGATAAGCCCTTCCGGATTTTGCGGAGCGAAAAAAGTATATTGCCATCCGTTGCCTTCCGTAAAATCGCCAACACCATGAATGGACCGTATCGGATCGTAGGGAGTCCGCCACGAACCATCATTCATTTTTGGACGAATAAACCCTATCGAACTGTCGAAGTAGTTTTTAAAATAATCGGCACGACGGGAGTAATTTTCAAAGTCAGCTTGTTTTCCCAACCGTTTTGCCATTTGGGCAACACCCCAATCAGCAACTGCATACTCCATGGCTATCGAAGTAGCTTCATGAATTTTATCACAAGGTATAAAACCTTTTTCCATGACAGCCGGCACTCCTCTTTGATTCGGATTGGTCGTTGACACTTTGATGGCATGATATGCCCGGTCCACGTCAAACCCTTTAATTCCTTTTAAATATGCGTCAGCAATAATCTGAACGGAACTATATCCGGGCATACAATCTGTTTCCCCCCCTGCCAACGGCCAAATGGGCAGGCGTCCCTGCTGATCGAAAATACCCAGCATTGAGTTAACAATATCGCTGACACGGGCTGTCTGTATGATGGTGAATAAAGGATTCAGGGCACGGTAAGTATCCCACAAAGACAAAGTTGAATAATTGGTATACGGCACGTGGGTATAGACTTTATCATTATGCCCCCGGAAATCGCCGTTTACATCACTGTAGCTGACAGGAGCAATAAAAGTGTGGTACAAAGATGTATAAAACACCTGTTTTTTTACATTGTCTTTTGTTTCCACAGAGATAAGGGAAAGTTCTTTTTCCCAGAGGAGTTTTCCTTTTTCAACAATTCCGATAAAATTCCAACCCGGTATTTCAGCCTGAATGTTCGCAGCAGCATTGGCAGTACTCACTGATGAAATCCCGACTTTAATTAATATTTGAGCAGGTGTTTTATCAAACGACAATACCCCTTTTATTTTACCATATGCCTCCTTCTTTTTTACAAGGATATCGTTGTCAAACAAGCTTAATGAAGTCACCGGGTAGTTCATTTTTGCCACAAAGAACACTTTATGTCGTGGGCTCCACCCCTTTGAAAAGCGAAATCCTTTGATAGTATAAGCATCTACAAGACACATGTAGGTAGAATCAGCCTGATTGCCATTGCCTTCCATCAGGTCAATGATAATATGACCTTCAGCAGTTTTTGCCGGAAAAATATATTTATGGAATCCGGCATGTTTTGAGGCTGTTAATTCCACTTTCACTCCGTTATTGAGCAACACGGAATAAAATGCAGGACTCACAGTTTCATTTGTATGTTTGAAATAGGATGCATATCCATTGGAAATATCATTTTGTTCTCCCCGTTTGATACGGACTTTACCCGTGTAAGGCATCAACAGAATATCCCCCATATCAGCACAACCGGTACCGTTGA
>Ga0302285_10000084_pt1 | contig 59653 bp, 83 predicted proteins | sample III_Fen_E2_2_FD_200455 | JGI IMG/M metagenome (GOLD analysis project Ga0302285, IMG submission 200455) | Peat permafrost microbial communities from Stordalen Mire near Abisko, Sweden - III_Fen_E2_2 | ecosystem: Environmental > Terrestrial > Soil > Wetlands > Permafrost | place: Sweden: Abisko... | reverse complement strand
ACATTGCACAGAAAAATGCAAACATTATAAGTCCAGATGAAGTAGAAAGCAAATGTATAGATTATTTACAGAAGAATATTCTGCCAGTATACGATATAAGTAATGTAAACTTCTATCTATTAGAAACAGGTAACAAGGGTACTATACCTAGTGAAAATGAAAGACCTGTTATAGAAAGTATGAACGATAAGACTTTATCTAAAATAGAGCTTTTGAAAAAATATCAAGTGAAAAAAGATCTAAAAGTTAGTATCAGTAACGATATGAATATAACTTTAGAATTTACACCTGACACAAGATTTTATACATCAGTAGGGTTTGGTATAAACGTTAAGCGTATATAGTATGTCAACCCATTGCACGAAACGATATATAAAAAAAGAAAAAAACACGTCAAATGTCACAATTAAATTTGCGTCCATTATTATCTGGTGATGATAATTCGTCACTAATAAATAAAGTAAACTATAACTTTCAACAAATAGCGTTAAATGGCGGTGGCCCAGACGGTGAGAAAGGTCTATTGGGAGCTCCGGGATATCCTGGTCCAGTTGGTCCAACAGGTCCTATCGGTCCAACCGGCCCTAATGGTACACATACTTACACAGGTATAACAGCACCAAACGATAGATTGGATTTAGTTCCACCACCTAGAATAAACGACATCTATATACAGACTAATACATTCAACGGTGAGATCATAACATGGGTTAAAACTACTGATGCACAAGATGGCTGGGTTCAAGAATCTAGTATCGATACATCAAATAGTTTTTTCAATATAACGTATGCTGCAGGATCGGGATCACAATCTGAGAAAGCATTAACTCCTTCTATAAGTAGAGCACAGAGAATCTTATTTGCAGATATTGCAACCTCGAGTATAGAAGGTACAATCTATTCTACTTTAGACACATTAGATTTAGCTAATTTCTTAAAACCTTCTCCAGCAAGTGATTGGTTAGCAGCTTTTGCCAACCCTGGACAGCAAATAAGACTTATTAATACGCATACAGTAGGAGGTGTACCATCACAGATTACCGCAGATAATAATGTAGAAAAACAAGGTAAATATGCTGGAGCATATATTTCTCTAGAATCAGTATTTGATGCATCAAGCTTATTATTCAATATTAAAGATGCGGGTCTTCCTCTTGGATATACCCCAAATAAGTATTTTGCAGTAAAGTTGAACACAGATGCTCATGATACTACATCTTTATATTCTGATACTCATAACAATACAGGTATAGGAGCAGTTTTAGGTGAAACTCTATTAGATAGATTGAACGTATTCGGTAATCAGTCTGTATTTAACCCTTATGATGCTACTACAATTTTAAACATTGATGGAAAAACAGCTGGTTCAGCTGCTAGACTATCACTATCTTTAGGTAGACATCAGAATGCTATTAATAAAATTTGGAATTTCGACATATCTCCTAATTATGAAGGTGTAAAAATATTCGGATTAGAAAATTCAATTGATCATGCTGTTTTACATATGAACGTACTTCCAGGTATCGATAGTGCACCTACAGGTAGATTAAGTGTAGGTAACGAAGATGGTGTAGCAAGTTTAGAAGTAGGTACAATCACACATGGTAGAGTAAGTATGGGACAAATACCAGCTTCTCTAACAGATGGTTGGGCTGATTCATATATTGGATTCAATGCAAGAAGAAATGTAGCAGCTAACGGAACATGGTATTTTGACACAGATGGAACAAACAATGCAGGTTCTGTACTTTGGAATTCAGTAAAAGATTCTGTTACCGGACTCAATATAAATTCTACAACTGGTAACACACAATCTACAAAAAGTGATACTTGGTTATTAGACGGCAGTGTTTTATTCAAAAAAGGCACAGTATCTAATGATTCTGTGAAAATTCTTTTAAATTCTGCCAATCTTATAGAAAGTAATGCAAATAAATTACCGGATTTAGTTATCGGTGCAGATTATACATTTAACTTTAACGATAAGACATCAGGTATCGGTTTAGGAAATGGTGTACCAATAGAATGGCTTGGTTCGCATGGAGGTAATCCTATTCAAGCATCTGGTTTCAGATTAGTGAATACCGAAGTAAATGACACAAGCTCTATATTTAGCATACAAAATAGAACTAAAGAAGACACTTGGTGGAACGATATCATAAGATTCTACGGCGGAAATAACACAAAAGCTAAAACGTATCAAGGCTCTGTTGTAATAGGAGGTATTACTAATACATCTACACCAACAGATACTTTTACAGATGCTATGCTAAATATTGTTGGTAATTATGCACTAACAGGAGGTAAAGACTTATTAAGTATAGTAACTAATACGTTTGATACAGCATTAACTGTACTATCTAACGGTGATTTCCAACTTAATAAATTAGTGTATCTTACAGAATATCAGAATAATGTATTAGTAACATCCGGAGGAGATTTATTGAATACTTATTCATTACCCGATACTCCCAATAAAGTAGATGTGTCAAAAGCTACAGTTCCAGATACTACAACAGATGCTGCAAATCTTATTGCATCTCTAGATGACTTAGTAACTGATCCAACTTTATTGGCGCCACTAATAGATGAACATAATATAGCAACTAATGAATCATTAAAATGGCTCATTGACTTTGCTAATGCAGTAAAACTTAGATTCAAAGACACGTATGCTAAGACCGAAACTTATGCTAAGACCGAAACTTATACTAAAGATGAAGTCGATGCAGAACTAGCAGCCGGAACAGATAAAACACCGGTTGGTGTAATAGTTGCATGGCCTGGTCCTGTAATACCTACTGGATGGCATGAATGTGAAAACACAACACTCTTCCAGCATCCAAGTTATGGAGCACCGGGTAATCAGGCTTTATTTGACGCAATAGGAGGTGATAGCTCACCTTATGGATTCGGAGCAGGACTTTATTCACATGCATTTAGACTGCCATATATTCCACCAATGGGAGCTCCTACTGTAGCAGACCCAACCAGAGTTGTAAGTTTAACTTTAGTAAATGGAGGAACAGGATATGCAACAGGTTCAGCCACGGTAGGTAACATATCATATGGTGGAACGTATCCAAAGGCGCATCTTACAGTTAGTGGAGGTATTATTACTGCTATAGAACTTTTAGATTCACAAGCAGGTTTTGCAGATGGTATAGTTGGTACTATTATACAGGGTTCGGCTAATAATGCTACATGTATAATGCATACAGCTAAGATTGGATATGTAGGAGGTGTAATAAATCAAGGATTACGTATTGAACAAACACCAGCTCATATACACACAGTAAATGGCATAAGATTGGAAACGATAGATGGTACAGGTAGTCAATCTGGACCAGAAGGTGGTATATCTGGAGGTAGTGCAATTACTACAACTTCAGTAGGTAATGACATGACACACAATAACTTGAGCCCATTTGCATCTATGAAATGGATCATAAAAACAGGAACTCTAACTTTAGCTACTCCTACATATACTCCTCCTACTGTATTTACTTATGCTGCTACGACTGTATTAGCAGAAAGCGCAATAGCAAATGGTAACGTATCAGATGATGGTGGTTCTACTGTATCAGCTAAAGGATTCGTAGTTAATACTACTGGTAATCCTACTATGTCAGATACTGTAGTACCCGGAGGTTCAGGATTAGGATCATTCTTCGTAACGTTATCAGGATTGACAGTAGAAACTACATACTATATTAAAGCATTTGCTACTAATACAACTGGCACAAGCTTTGGTGCAGAACAAACCTTTACTACAACTGCCGCAATAGTAGATAACTACATAAATGTTGCCCAGACAGGCCCAGATAGTGTACAAGTATATAGTACATTCTTCGTTAACAGTAATATCGAAGCACATGTAAATGTGACATATGATGATTCTTCAACATCTACTGAATTTATCACAATTAACTATGGCGATACATCAGCTAATGCATATGGCCTAGGATCAGGATCTAATATAGTAGCAGTATATATAAATTCTTTGAATATAACATCAGATAGCATGTACAATTACATAATCTTATAAAAATTAAATAAATTATGAAAACTTATTTTTTAATATTCGCAGTAATAATGTCATTATTATTTCTTAGACAATGTCAGACTAATAAAGATAAAGATCGAGAAATTACACGTCTTAATCAAAATCTCACGGCACAAAATGATACAATATCTAAATACGTTGCTAGTAATGGCAACTTAGTAACAAAGATCAATGGGTACGTGTTCGATATTAAAAAAGACAAAGCCACTATACAAGAACTTGCTGGTGAAAACTATAAGCTAAAAGGCACTGTAGCAGTATTAGATGCTAAGATAGTTGAACTTACAAATAAAAAGATACCTAGTACAGTCGTTTCTACGTCTGATTCAACCGGGAATATTTTAATGGCTGATTCTACTGTATACAATAAGAATAATTACGTTAAGTTTTATGCAAGCGTACCATACAGTATCATAAATAAGAAGATTGATTCTCCTAACAAATCTGATATACATCCAATTTTGACAACAGGTGATGTTACATATAGAAGAGAATCTGCTATGGAATTATTTGCAAGATTTCAAGAAGAAAAAGGAGCTATGAAATTAATCGTAGAATCTCCAAATAAAAGCATCATAATAACTGACATAAAAGGAGGAGTAATTAGAGGAGAAGATTTGCCATCATCTATGAGAATGGAAGCAAGAAAAAACTGGGGATTCGGTTATTCAGTCGGCGCAGGCTTAGGATATGATCCATTTTCAACAAGAATGATGCCAGTTATATATGTCGGCATAGGTATAAATTATACACCAAAAAAGATACAGTTTTAATGAGATCATCAACGCTCTTACAACTTTCACCATATATTCTTCTTGAATATATTTACGGTGATGCAACAAGCACTTACGCAGCATCATCTGTAAAATTGTCAAGATTGACTAATGAGTATACAGGAGAACGAACATTCCTAAATGGACATGCATCTAAAAACGTCACTGGAAATGTACTAGATAACACTGGTACAAATCTTAGTGGTGCAAACTGGGTGTCTCTAGATAGAGATGTTCCAGTTCCCTATATTTCTCAGGATGCTAAAATGACATTCACTGATCTTACACCAATTCTATCATCTTTAAATGTTGTATATGATACTGTAAGATTCCATATACAGAGCGGATATAATTTTGATAATGTAGAAGGATTACTACTTCAATCATATGTAAGAGAAGCTAAAACTAGTAAGATGGCTAATCTGACTAGCAGTTTTGTTTTGAAAAGTACAGATCGTATCCTGTTTAATGCAACACCATTCTATATGACTGATCGTGTATATGATCGTTACATCGATATTCTTATACCCTCAGTTAAAGTAGCAAATGATGACTATTATGCTAATCCTGCGAATAAAAATTCAATCGGAGGACAATATTCATCAGATGGAAATGGATTCTTGATAAACAGTAACATTTATGTAAAAGCTACAGAAATTGATTCTATTAGTAAGAAAAATGGCATAACATATTTTAAGACTAATGCTGCTTATACTGTAACAATTAGACAGGATGACATCTATAATTCAGTATCTGCTATAGTAAAAGAAGCTGCAGACGGTGATTACTTTGAGTTTTATCCGACTAATAATGGATCATTCATAGAAGAACTTATTTTTGACTTAAATTCACAAGGAGGAAATTATGTAGTCATAAATCAGATAGACATTATAGAGCAAGTAGGATTTGAATTTGTTAATACATTCTCATTTACTAATATGCAAAGTACAGGTTTTGATGCACCTTACACATTCAGACCAATTTTGAAATATGCCGATGTATCACCTTCTTTTTCTATTGAGTATACTGCACGTATTTACAATACTGAAAATGCATTCCAGATAATAAAAAAGGCTGCAACTACATCGTATAATCCAAAGAAGTATGGAAAGAATATGGAAAGAATTGCATTAAGTAATGTTACATCTCCATTAAAAGTCTATAACAAAGTGTATAGCGGACAAAAAATTGAATATGCTGCTTCTAGCACCACTCAATTTAATACGATCTATGTACCTGTATATTATGACAGTAAAAATCTATTTGTTGGATCAAAGAATGTGTTAGCTGAAGGAGCAAATCCTCTTAGTCCAAACTTTAATGCGAATGATGTATTCTTCGGTCAAGGATATGCTAGAATCTATTTGGGTAACTTTGATCAATACTTTAAATTTTCAATTCACCAATTAGTATCAAAAACAAATTCATTAGATGATGTCGATCTTTCTAAATTGGACGTAAGTATAGCATTTGAAGATATATACGGCAAGCTATTTACAATTCCTGCATTGCCAAGTACTACAGAAAACGATAAATATCATGGAGAAGTCGTATTTAAAATAGATGCAAATGTGAAAACAAGAATTGGTCTAACAACTGGTTCTACAAAATCATTCTATATTCTTAGTACTACTAATACATCAGAAAATATAAAGCTTTATTCTGGCACTGTACAAACTGACGATAATATGACTAATGAAGCAAGTAGAATCACATCTATTGGATCACAAGCTATAACTCTAAAAGATTTAGCTACTATAAATAGTACTGCTACAACCCAGACAATTGATACAAACCTAAATATAGCTACTTCAAGCAATTCTATACTTTCTCAGATAAATCAAATGAATGTTGCTACAGTACAAACTAGTTCTAATACACAAGTCATAAATCCAGTGATACCAGGTTTCACGACAGATGATAACGCACAAAGCATGATGGCTATATCACCAATAACAACTACTTAATATGATACTTAACGCAAAAAATAATGCATTCGTATTTACTTTACCGAAAGGATTTATAAGTGATAAGCTTGAAGACAAATATAGCTTTTATCTAAAGAGATTGCCAACACCTTTCGATACTATATCTACATATTTAAGTCATACAATACAATCTGTAACTTTTCCTCAAGTTAGTGCTACACCAGTAGAACAAACATTGGATAAAGTACCACAGTATTACAGACAATCTTTCGATATTGAACGATTAATATCGAAAGAATTTACTGTAAACTTTAAATTAGCTGACGGATACTTAAACTACTGGATTCTTTTTGAACAATTCATGGAGAATATGCAGATGACAAAGAAGACACCTGAATATTCACCCGATATGAATCTTCGTTTTCTAGACAGGGATGGATATCAATTAGTAAGTGTCAATTTTGTTCAACCGTTCATTCTTAACATAGATTCAATAGACATGTCATATGCATCAGTAGGATATGAATTTAAAACCTTTGGAATGACATTCAAGTATAATCAATTTAAAATAAATGTAGATTTAGACTGATGAGTGAAAATTGGAAAGATAAAGTACAGAAAGATATTTATGAACATGATTTCTATTTGATAACTTTCGAAGAGTATGGGAGTAAATATTATGAAGAAATTAATAGATATGTCAAAGAGGGCGGCGGTGCTTTGTATAATATACAGTATGAAACTGATCAGCAAGGTGTACATTCTACACTTGTGATACAAGTTATGGAAAATGAATTAATAACTCGACAATATCGTATAGATATAAAGAATGATAAATTGATTACTGTCGCAGTCAATATGGGGCATAAAACAAATCTTATGACAGAAAAACTTAGACCACTGATTAACTATATCAGAAATTCCGATGAGATTCAATGGTATCTGTCTGGAGTAGCAAATAGATGTACGTTAAATGATTGGACAGAAAAAGGAAAATCATGGGCTATGCATGAATATAGAGGAGCTGCATTAAGCAAGAAATATGGGTTTTGACATTATAGATATATACTAAAAATTAAATATAATGCAAATGAAAACGTTTAATGAAATGAGAGAAGAAAAAACTCTCAATGAATATATCGTTATCAACGAAGATGAATTTCAATTTCTTAACGAATCTGAAAAACAAGAACTGTCAGAAGTTCTAAAAGAGTTTGGAGATAAGAAAATATCTGAATTGGATGAAGGAATATTAGGCAGAATCTTTGGTGGAGTAACAGGATTTATAGTAGGACCAGCTATAGGTAAAGTTATAGCTTCAGCTCTAGGAGTAGATAAAGGTATCATATACGATATGCTTACATCTAGACTTGTGAGTACAGCACTAGGATCAGCTATAGCAAAACATATTGGCTCTAAATGACATACATCGGAATAGATATGTCAAAAAATTCACCTGGTGTTTGTATACAGACTTCTGATGGATACAGATTTCTCTCTTTTATACGTGGTCAAGACAAAGGGAAAATAGCTACTCACTATACAACTATGAAAGATAGAGGGGTAGAAATTTATTTTTACCCTAGTGTACAACCAGCTAAAATGGAATATTCAGAATCTGAAGTTTGGAAAGCTAATGATGCTATGGAATATGCAGAATGGATAATTTCTCATTTACCAGATGAAGCTGATGGAGTAGGAATAGAAGGATTCTCATACGGTTCAAGTGGAAACTCATTCATAGACATTGTAGGATACGGATATGCAGTACGTACCGCAATAGTAAAAAAGTACGGTAAAGATAAATTTTGTGTATTTTCGCCAGGAAATGTAAAGAAAATGGCAGGTAAAGGAAATGCGAATAAAGAGCTTATCATGGAATTTTTCATGAATTTAACGGAAGATAATAATGTTACGCATACTTTCTTTTGGAAAGGATTACATTCAGGAGAGATTGATAGAACTAAAAAACCTGTCGATGACATTGTCGACTCATATTATATACAGAAATGTACATACGAAAAATTTACTAGCATTTAAATGAAAGCTTTTGTCCCATTTCATCAACATCTTTTAGTACGTGGAACTATGAGAAACCCAATTATCGATCCATTAAAGTTAAACCTCTGGTTTAAATCTTTAGTTGAACTAGTAGACATGGAAATCTTAATGGCTCCGTGGTCTATCTACGTAAACGATTTGGGAAATGAGGGCATAACGGGTATAGTTTGTCTTTCTACATCACATTCATCCCTACATGTGTGGGATAAACTTGAAGAACCTTTATTTCAATTCGATCTATATTCATGTAAACAATATGATGTAGATATTGTTATTTCATGGCTAAATGAAATGGACTTAATAGAATACGATTGGATGCTAATAGACAGAAATTCAACGCTTTCATTACAAAAAACAGGTACAAATGGAACCGCTTTATCTCATTGATAACGATCACGACTATATTACATGGGATAAGATTTGGTTTAACGTTGATGCAAATTATACAATTAGATCATGAAATTAGAAATTGAGAAAGAGAATAGTATTCTAGCAATTATAGAAGCTAGACCTAAGTTTAAAGCTCTGACTGATATGGGAATAAACTTAACGTCTACTAAAAGACAAATAGATAATTGTTCATTCTTATTTACTATCAATCAGGATTTCATAGCTTTTACAGGTGAAGAAATTAAATCTACAAACTCGAAGATACCTTGGACATATGATCCATATAATCTACCCAATAATCCATGGGTAGTATGGCTTACACCAAGAGGTAAAATAATGAATGGCCACAAAGACGGTATACAAACGGGTGGATATACTAGCTGTGGCGAAAAAATCACAGATTTAACAAAACCTACACTTACTACTGACGATATAGATAATGCATTAGACTCGATTATAAAGGCGTGGAAGTTAAGAATAGAACGTATGCAAAAGAATGGTTGGAGTGTATTCACTTCACTTAAAGATAGACATGACCATAGAGGAATACTTCTAAGTAAAAAATTTGGGTTTTGAATAAAATAGAGAACTTTTTTTAAAATAACACTAATATATAAACAAATCAATTAATTATTCACCTAAAAGAAAGTCATTAAGTTAGATGATTTTCAACTAAACGAGCAAATCAGAACATTTTTTTAGGCATTCTAGAATAAATGTAAAACAACAAATTAATTAAATGGGCATTATGGAAAACTTTCAAGACATTTTCAATCTCGACTCACAAGACTTCGTCGAAAAAACCACATCAAAGGAATCTGACCTTTACAAACCAAACGCTAAAGACGGTAAAGACAACACGTACAAAGCTTTAATCAGATTCATCCCTTTTTGGAAAGACCCCAAAAAATCAAAGATCAAAAAATTCTCTTATTGGCTAGAAGATCCATTGACTGGAGACGGTTTCTCTGTCGACTGTCCTTCTACTATCAACCAGAAATCTGTATTACAAGATACTTTCTGGAAGCTTAAGAAATCTCAATCTGTAGCAGAACAAAAACTCTCAGATAAGTTTAAGAGAAGAGAAAATTATTATGCATTAATTCAAATCTTAAAAGATGATCAACGTCCTGAAATGGTCGGTAAAATCAAGATTTTGAAATTTGGTCAAAAATTAAATGCAATAATTCAATCAGAATTGCAACCAGAGTATGGCCAACCATACAATCCATTCGACCTAATTAAAGGTAGACCAATGGCACTTCACGTTACATTGAATGCTGGGTTTAACAACTACGATCTTTCGAAATTCATTGGTGATGCATTTCCAGCAATAATGAATAGTAAACAAATAGAAGGCACGCAAGAATCAATGCGAGCATTCTTTGAACACTTAAAAACTGCTTCACCTGACCTTTCAATGTACGATTACAGAGAATGGGATGATGACACTCACAGCAAAGTTAAAAGCATTATTGAAAATACTGTTCCTTCAATGAGAACATCAGAAAATATTGCTAGAGAATCTGCTTCTGCATCAAGAACTTCAAGACCTTCAGTAGACATCGATTTAACTCCTTCTACTGTAGACGAAAAACCTTTCGATATCAATAACATTAACTTCGATGGATTGGAAGAAGGCGGAGATTTTGAAAAAGATTTATACGCAGGACTTTAATTTTTAATTCTGAAATATTCTAAAAAAGAGCATAAAGAAATTTATGCTCTTTTTTTCTCTATACACTTATTTTATGGAAAATATCGAGCAAACGAATTTAGTTTTTTCTTTTACACCTATGGATGTCGAACAACCTTTCGATGATGTATCTTTATGGCGAAAAATAGAAAAATCATTACGCAATATAGTAAATAGACGATTTGCAGATAACGTTAAACACGGTGTAAAAATGTATACTGACAGACTAGCAATAGCTTGTCCATACTGTGGTGATTCTGTACAATCTCCTTCAAAGAAACGTGGGAATATATTCTTAGATTCTGCTAACTTTCATTGCTTCAACGGTAGTTGCGATGCACATGTATCAGTAGTTCAATTACTGAAAGATTACGGCGAACTCAACGACTATAATGCTGATGAGTTAATGTATCTTAGAAGAAAAAATAAAGAGAGCAATAATTCAGTCTCAGGTAAAAAGATACGTATATTTCAAAGTGTAGATAATCTATTCTCAGAAGAAGCTATGAATTTGACAGTTTCTCGTGAATATTTTGTGAAAACATTACGCTTACAAGAAATTAGAGGTTCTAGAATACAAAGATATTTAGAACAACGCTTGCAGAAAGATTTTCATAAATTTGCATTCGATCCTAAAACAGGACAACTTTATGTAATGAACTTAACTGCTGACGGTACTAGAATTCTGGGATTTCAAATAAAGACGTTCAATAAGAAGGCACCGTATATAACTTATAAAGCATCAAAAGTTCGAGAATATGTTGGATTAAGTGATGGTGACCCAGAATTGCTCGAAAAGTTAGATACAATATCTACCACATTCGGTATCATGAATATAGATTTAGGTCGATATATCACGGTATTTGAAGGTCCATTAGATAGTTTCATTTTTCCAAATTCAGTTGGTGTATGTTCAGCTAAGAACGATTTTCCATTCGAAATAGATGAAATACGTTATTTTTACGACAATGATAAGACAGGTAAAGAATGGGCTATGAAAAAGATGAATGAAGGCTATCCAGTATTTCTCTGGAAAAAGTTCATAGAAGAAAATGAACTTTATGAATACGCATCTAAAATAAAAGACTTAAATGATTTACTTATCATGATAAAACGTCACAATCTCAAGATAAAACCTCTAGTCAATTACTTTAGTGGTAATGCTAAGGATGACGAAAGCTCACGATACGATATTATTTGGATATAATGAAAGAGTACATTTTAGGAATAACGGAAGACTATAAACCTGATCATATTGACATGATTATGGAAGATAAAATAGCTACAGTTGTAGCATTTAACTGTGATTCTCTAGAAATAGAATATACAGAACTTGAAATGAGTTTTTCTGAGCCTAAATTAAAAGTTAAATCTGAACCAATAATACAACATGTCGAACTTACCTCAAGAAAATCAAAATCAGAGCTCTTCTGAAAAATCATTTGCTGATGTCTTTGCAGATGAAAGAATAGAATGGATGGAAAAACTAAAAGACACATCCGCAAGATTTAGAAAAATAGAAGATATGGCAGAAGTGCAAGTCATTCTTTATTCAGATCGACAGATAGCATTAGAATATATGTTCAAGCTTATGAGCATACATACTAAGCTTAAGAAAGTTATGTTAGAGGCTTGGAAAAAAGCATACGATAACTTAGAGAATGCAGATATACGCTATAATGACAAAGAACGTATGAAAATGGCAGATAATGCAATATCGGCAGTGAAATATAAAACAGATACTGTAAGCAATCATATTGAATACTTCAGAGAGACAATAAAGACTATCGATAATATGATATTTGGAGTTAAACACAGAATAGATATTGAAAACTATAAAGCAGGATTAAAATAAGATTCTTATTGAATGAAATTTAATGTAACCGAAAACTGTAAATTTTTAAGATTAATAGAAGCTACTGATTTAGAACTTGAGCAATTGCATCACAGTTTAAAGAAAAAGATCAGAGGACATTTCTATAACCCGCTAGTGAAGAAAAAGTTGTGGGATGGATCTATCTCTTTCATAAAGGATGGATATATTCAGATTGGGTTGTGGAATGAACTATTCATTATCGGTGAGCAGTTTGGTTATCCTGTTGAAATATACGGTTTAGATAAAATAGTTGATTCAGAATTTGATGCTCAACGCTTCAAAGATTGGTCAACAAAACATTTCGAAGGCAATAAATATCAGCCTAGAGACTATCAATTAGATGCGGCTATTGCAATCATGAAGCACAGAATCACTTCTTCTGAAATTGCAACATCATCTGGAAAGACACTTATCACTTTCTTAGTCTACGGTTATTTGAAAAGTATCGGTCAGCTAAATAAAATGCTCATTATTGTACCTAATGTTACGCTTGTAATGCAATTAAATGATGACTTTGACGAGTATAATAATGGCAAAATCGATATGCAAATTAGGATGGTATACGGTGGAGCTAAAGATAATGATCCAAGCGCTGATATAATAGTTGGTACCTTCCAATCTTTGTCTAGAAAAACCATCGATTACTACAAAGGAATTGACGTAGTATGTGTTGATGAAGCTCACCAAGGAAAAACTGTATCAGTTAAAAATGTATTGGACAAATGTAAAGACTCCAGAGTTAGATTTGGTCTTACTGGTACATTATGTGTAGATAATTCTGCTGACTATTATACGATAACTGCATATTTAGGTCCTTTGGTCAATACTATTTCACCAAAATTCCTATTCGATGAGGGATATGCTACTCCTGTAAAAGTAAAAATCATAAAACTTAACTATAAGAACACTGAAATACGGGAAAAACTTTACGAGTTAAGAAAATCGAAGGCTCAATTAGACGGTAGTCAGTTATTAGCATTAGAAAAGAAGATAGTTGTACAACATAAAGGACGTACAAGATTTATCATAGACTTATTAGCTAAAACTTCTAAGAATACGTTAGTCATGTTCTCTAATATAAAAGATAACTATGGCAGATCTATCTATGATGCATTAAGAGAAGAAACTGAAAAAGTTTGTTATTATGTAGATGGCGGTGTAAGTAAAGACCACAGAGAATATTACAAGAAAGATATGGAGAATGGAGACAATAAAATTCTTATTGCTTCATTTACTACATTCTCCACTGGTATATCGATAAAGAACATTCATAATATCGTATTCATTGAATCATACAGATCAGAAATAATCATTAAACAGTCTATCGGTAGAGGAATGAGATTATTAGATGGAAAAGAAAAGGTAAATATTGTCGATATAGTTGATGATTTATCTTGGCAAACAAAATCTGATAAACAGAGTGACAATTATCTACTCAAGCATGGTAAAGCAAGACTAGAATTCTATAAGCAGTATACTGAAGAGATTTCAATGCATAATGTTTCATTGTAATGATATATAAGAAAAAATCTAATATGAAATTACTGAAATTTAATGAGTTCCTCAATGAAGATAAAATGCCATTGAGTGATCAATTCGAAGAATATACAGTTAATGACATGGGTGAAGGTAAGTTTATTGTCAATATAGATAATGTAGATCGTCAATTTTCAGTAGTTCCCATTCCAGATGACATGGACACTTACGTTAATCTTTATCATGACTTAAATAATGCTATTAATTCAAAAAGTCCTCTAGCTATTTACAATCTCATAAAGAGAGCAGAGAAACTGCCATACAAATTCGGCAATTTATTTCCACTAGAATTATCGTTGAATAACATAAGTGAACTTAGTACTACTTTAACTGAAGATCAACAGAATCAACTTAAGTTGTCTGAACATGATTTCTTGAAGAATAACTTTGCTACATTAGATAAGTCTCTACGTGCTACCATCATGAAATATCTATACGATATATCGAAAATGTATGCGATCGTATTAGAGTCATTATTCTATTACACAAGAACCGGAAAATCAGATACTTTCTATGATAGTATGGATTACAGTCAGATTATTAAGACGTATGACGATTTGATTAAAAAGTATTTGTCTGATGCCAAAGGTCCTTTCGATATAAAAGGACAAACTATTGATTCTCCATCTGAATTTGCGTATTGGTCTTTCAATAAAGATACGTACTATATCAGAGCTACCACATCTCCTAGTGATTTAAACTCAGAAGAAAATATACGTGGTGTAAAAGGACTTAGCTTAACTATTCTGGATAGTGACAAACAAGAAATTTCAAAAGAATTTGTATCTATACCGTTAGATAGTTTTCCGTCAGCATTGAAAAAATTAAGAGATAGATAATTTATCTTTTGATCATTTTTATGTTATTTTATCAAAAATGAAATAGAAATGGGTGGAAATTCAAGAATAATAGATAGACAAACAGGAGATATTAAAGGTTATGCCGAAAAAGTAGATCTGACCATGTTCAATAGAACAGAATTGACTCGACGTATGTTGGGTCTTTTTTCGTATATAAATGTTGAATTCTTTAAGAATTACGGCGTATTTATTTGGAAGTTCGAAGACTTAACTGAAGCATTAGTTTTTACAGGTAGTTCAAAACACTTATTCAACTCTGAAATCACAGATCAAGATTTCATAAAGCATAAACCCATAATCGGTGATATAGACATTGCATTTCCAAAAGATTATTATACTGATCTTGCTGAATTGTTACAAAGCCTTGAAGGTGAAACATTAGTAGAAGGCATAACATATCTTGGACAAGACCGCAATAATTTCAATACTACTTTTCTGTCAGTATTCGAATACAAATCTGGCAAAGATAAGGTTAACATTCAGATAGACTTTGAATCGAATGAGTGGGATATGGAGAAAAATGAACCTACAGAATGGACATTATTTTCTCATAGTTCTTCATGGGAAGACATATGTCTTGGATTCAAAGGTGTTCATCATAAATTCTTACTTATAAATCTTGTTCGAGCATTATCTTCTAATCCAAATGCAGTTGTTGCTACTAAATCATCTACACCAGACAATATAAAATTATGTACGGGTAAGAAAGCTGATTTAGTTCCGAGAATGTTAGCATTTTCTGTTGACAAAGGATTACGTCAAAAATACGCTCCCATGATAGATAAGAATGGCTATAATGTATATAAAGATGGAAAATTAGTTATTCAAGAGATTCCAGTCGAGAATTCTACTTATACAACAGCTGTGAGTGAAATCGTATATGGATTAGTTGATAGTGTCTTCGATATCTATAAACCCGGAAATGACACATGTATTCTAGAAGTTAGTAAAGAAGAGATAGAAGACTTCTATTCAGTTATAGGTCTATTAGATTTTATGAAGAAACGTCTATTAAGAGAAGATATAGCAAAATGTTTCATGTTTATTGTACATGAAAATCTTTTTGGAACACATGCACAACTACTAGAAAAAGAGGACTTGGAGCTAGATCGAAAAATAAAAGACAAGCTTTGGATAGCGTTAATGAATAAATTTTTCTATTTGCATGATGAATATTACGATATAGTACTAACTTTAAGAAAAAAATATTATCAAGATAATGCTAAGATATAATGACATATTGCATGCACAAAAACGTGGAAAACGTTGGGATGCATTGAAACTTACATATAAATCACTGAACCAGTTAAGTAAAACACATTCATTAAAATGCAACTGTTCACAATGTAGAATGATCACATATTTGAAAAGATTAGAGAATAAACAACAAAGATTGCAGCTAAAAACAGATTTAAAGAACGAATTGAATGATTAAAGGTATGTTAGATTTGTCTATCAAAAACGTAATGAAAGTGATAGACAATGAAGAAAAAGCTGAAAAATTCTTAGATGAAGAATTCGATACTATATCTGAAAAGATAGACGGTATAAAAATAAATATGTACAGAAAGTATGCACCATGGAATGCTGAAGATCTGTTTTCTAATTTTGTCATCTCTTATAAAAAGATGATTCTATATCCAGAAGATATGTCAGAATATTTGTTTGGCATTCTTAAATTAGATATTGAAAACGAATCTATAGGAGATGCACAATTCTATTACATATTTGAATTACTTAGAAAGTCAGAGAAATATTTATCGATGCTTCCTCAAAATACTGAATTCTTTTTTGAATATGTGGTAAGAAAACCTACTATTTCTAGAGAATATAAAAAGCTTCATAAACTTATACTTTTAGGGTATGCTAATTCCTCAGCTATAGCGCGATTTGGTTATGTTACCACTTTTCCAAATCAGATGGAAACTATAAATAATAAAGAATATGCAGCTCTTATAGGATGTGATACTCCTAAAGTATTTTTTAAGAATTTTAAGTTTCATACTAATCATCTATTACCTCATGGTGTCTCTATAACTAATTTATCGAAAATAACTGCTATCAGGAAATATCTACTTGACTTGCCGTCAGCTTATGGTGGCAAAATAGAAGGGGTGGTATTACAGAAAGGGAATGAATATTACAAATTTGTTCAAGATGACCAATACGATAAAATCCATAGAGCAACTATAAAAGATAAATATGAAATGCCAAAAGATGAAGAAAATCTTTATTTTCTTAAATTGAAGGCACTAGCAAATAAGACATTTGAAGATTTTGCAATACATACAGATATTCAAAATCCGGAGAAATGTTTAGCTATACTTTCTAGTTTAGCTTATATGAGAAAGCAAGATCTGCCTTTTCATTCGAAAAAGACGAATTTCCAAATTAGAGAAGATTTCTTTCATGTTTTAAAATACTTATATATTCATAAACATGATGATAACACGAATACTCTATTCATTGGTAGAATGCAACCTCCAACCTCTATACATATAAACATAATCAAGAATCTGTTATTAAAGTCAAAAGGAGTATGTGTGGCTATAGTAAAAGGCAAAAAATCTGAACAGAAAAATAATCCTTTTAGTTTCGAAACGATAAAAGAAATTATAGAATACGTATTCCCTGTAGGTGTAGAAGTAATAGAAGTATCTACTGGCAATATTATAACTGCTATTAATACGTCGACTCTTGTAATATCGAAAGTAGCAGCAGGATCTGATAGAATCGAAACATACAGAAATCAACTCTTAAATAACCCTGAGATACAAGTTATAGAATTTGTAAGAGAAGATGATGTATCAGCTACTAAACTTCGAAAAGCACTTGCAGACAAAGATATAGAAACTTTTAAAAAATATACTGATGAACAAACATGGATATTCTATGAAAGCTTGCAATCCTTGTACACAGAAAACAATATTTGTATTAGCTAAAAATGTCTCTGATTTTTATCGGTATATGACCACGTTAGAATATACAGATGATGCAATTTATTACATAACGTGTATGGGAAATTTACGAGGAAGACGCAATCCTGATGAAATAGTTTTTCTAGACAATTTTTATGAAAGTAAAGATACAATAGAAGCATTCTGGCAATTAATGGATAGATATCCGAATTTTTTCATTTTCAAGAATATAAAAACACAATATACAAAAATACCGATAATATGAAAGAAGAAGTAATGAAACAATTTTTAGAAGATACCGAAAAGGGTAACGTAATAGTAGATTTTTGGGCTACTTGGTGTGGTCCTTGTAAGACAATTTCACCTATTTTAGATGAGTTATCTAAAGAAGCTGGTATCAAAGTGGTTAAAATTAACGTAGATGACATTTCAAATACTGCCCTTTTAAAGAAGTTTAATGTTAGAAATATTCCTACATTAATTTGTTTCAAAGATGGTGTAGAAATAGACAAGAAAATAGGGATGCAAAGTAAAGAAGCTTTATTAACGGTTTTTTCTAAGTAATCATGGAAGAAAAGTTTGGCACTATAGCCGATTTTGGTGAAAAGGTGACATTGTATAGAAGTATGGATAGAAAACAAGCATCGGGTTTTTTTACATATTCCGATGCTTCTGATCTATATTTCGATATATTAATAGTTCGAGGAAATAGACGTGTCTATATTAAATATCCAGGAACTGAGCATTTTATTGAGATGTTTGGTGGAACCTCCGGTGCTCATTATAAAGGTAAATGTGGAAATCAGGAGAACTATGTTATCGAAAATGTATGGGAAGATGCTACATATAAACGTAAAATATCTCTACATGTTTCTGACACGTATGCATTTTTGAAAACTTTTTCTGCCTTTGATTTTTTACAAGTCGTTACAGATTTAGATACAGTTTTTCCGATTTATCAGTGCAAGTATTTAAAACTTCCTACTGATGTAAGAGGTATTTCATATTGTTTCAATCTTCCATTTGAACTAAATGGCTATGGGGTAATCGATTATCCTGCCTTCAATTTTGATTATAACAATCAACGTTTACAAATAGTGATAGATAAGTCTGTTCAAGAATGGAAAATAACTTCTTTTTCTAGATACAGAGATGGCGGAACGACAATTATAGAAGCTACAGATTCTAAAGGTGATAGTCATAAGCTTTATTTTCCTAGTCCTTGGAAAAAGGAAGCAGTACCGGATTTCGACGGTATCGAAATAGAATATGTGTCCGATATAAAACGTGAAGAATTAATAAAGATTTTAAGTTTAACAGTTTTACCAGATAAAGATGATAGCAAATAATCGTATAACACTTCTAAATAACATAGAAGTCGATTTCAATTTACCGAAGTATAAAGATCGAGAAAATCCTACATCAGTAAATACTTGGGGAGTTATATCTTCAAATGTAAATAGATTAACTGAAGATTCACATTTGGAGTATCTCAAGTATCTCTATGCCAATGCTCCTACGGTATATCTGAAGTTTAAGATATGGCTCTACAGAAAAATGTATGGACATAATTTTGATGCTAAACTGCATAAAATATCGAAGTTTAACCATATCAAGTCATTCTTCGATTCGATCAAGAATAATGTACGTGAGCTTGAAAAATCCACTATTGAGGAAGTTCTGAATAAATATGATACTGTACTACAGAATGCGAAAGATAATAATCAAGTGGCACTAGTAGAAAAGATTGAAGCATTTGCGGAAACTCTAAAATATGAATTGACATTAAGTGTAGCAAAATATGGTAAGAAATATTTAACAGAAGCAGATATTGTAGCTTTTCATAGTAAAGCTTCTGTTCACGATAAATATAGAACTGGATTATGTCTAACGTATATCAAGAATTTCGTAAAAGTTATTCCTGAGTCTGTTTCAAAAAAGAAGAAGGCCGCTGATACATTAAATGTCTTCGACAACTATGTCATATTACATTACGATCCTCTCGGATCGGCAAGTGCTGATACTAATGCAGAAAAAGAAAAGAAAAAAGATCCTATTCTGTTCGGTGTAATAAAAAACTCTAGAAACCTCTATTTCATAGATGATTGGATAGATGACTATTGTGATCTTACTTTAGATACAATCATAAAAACGATAGGTAAAGAAGCTTCTGAAATAACAGAAGATAGTATTCTTATTGAACTAGATAATATCTAAAACAAAGGGACGGAAATTTAATTTCCGTCCCTTTTTATTTGAGTATGTCATAATACTTTTTAAATCTTGCCAATCGATCATCTAGTCCAATCGTACCACCGTTTATACGTTTAGTTAATTGTATTACTACATTATTTGTAGCACCTTGATCGCATATTTTCCACAGATTGTTCTTACTGAAATAAAAAGCTGCAGATGATAACGGATATTTAGTAGCTACTAATCCTGGAGATTCCATGATGTCTTCAGTGACTAATTTATCAAATTCTGCATAGTTGACTCTTCCTGTAAGTTGGATATATCCTCTTCCTGAATATTTGTATCCGTCTCCACTTGCTTCATTTCCATTTCCATTCTGATTAGCATATACGAAATTGCCTATCTTATCTGGTTGTCCTGCTAACTCTTTAGCTTTTTTCTTTTCTGAATCAGATATTACTTTATCATGATTAACGTCAAAGTCATGTTTGAATATCTGTACCATTCTATCTTCAGAATAGTTTAAATTTTCTTTTACGACTGAAAAACCACCACTTTCATGAGCACATTGAGATAAAAAATGTGCTAATCTTAGATTAGTTGTTATATTGAACTTTTCAGCTGTTATTGGAATTTCTGCTAAAACTGAATCAGGAATAATACCCTTCAGTTTATCGATTTTTAATGTTTCTGCCATAGTATTTAGTTTTATTTATAATTTATATATCTATTCAATATGAAAACAATGTATGAATTAGAAACATATCGTATTGATATTGTATAGTTGTTTTTATATGATACATGTACAGATATGTCTAAACTTTTTCAACAGACATCTAATAACTTAAAATAAACCATATTCATGGGAGAAATTAAATATGCAGCTATAGTACCGCTTATCGGCGGTATGATCTTAGGAGCACAGAAGGCCACACACGGTCAAAAACCAGAGTTCATTCTCAGTTACCCTCCATTCTTAGGAAACGATAAGATTCTTACAGATTACATGCCTGAAGTACCTTATCACACTATTGATCCTGAGACTAATCTGTTACCTACAGATACTTCATTACCTGAAGTTGATTTTATCAGTGCATTATGTCCTTGTGCTGGTCTTTCTCAATTAAATTCTGCTGCATCTAGAGGTGCTAATGCTCCCCAAAATGAATGGATGTATAAGACTGCTGAGTTTGTTCTTGAACAGATAAAACCGAAAGTATTTTGGGGAGAAAATGCTCCAGCTCTTTATGGTGTTACTGGATTACCCGTAGCTGAACGTTTAAGAGAAATAAGTGAACGTAATGGATATTCTATGTCATTACTTAGAACTTCTAGTACATTGCACGGGGTTCCACAGAAAAGACAACGTACATTTTACTTTTTCTGGAAAGGTACAAATGCTCCTATTCTAAATTGGTACAGTAGAGCATTACCTACACTTAAAGAATATTTTATGCAAATGCCCGTTGCTTGGCTAGATACAGATGAAGTTGAAACTAAAACTTTAGCTCTAGTTAAAGATCCGCTATATCAGTGGCTTAGACATGAACATGGAGACGACTGGCGTTCACATGTACTAAAAATGGGAAAATCGTTAATGGATGTAGTACTATTAAGCGGTAAAATAGATGACTATTTAGAATTCGTGAAGAATAGTGATGATTATTCTGAAGAGGCTTATAATAGAGCTAAACATGCTAAACATAAAAGAGAGATCGGAAAGAACTATTGGGATTTCAGTCCATTTATACCAGCCGAATATACAGGAGCATTGACAGGAGCTAGAATGAATATGATCCACCCATTTGAAGATAGATTTATGACATATAGAGAATTAGCACATCTTATGGGTCTTCCTATCGATATGAAAATACCAACAGAAGCACCAGGTAAGATTTTTCAAAACGTGCCCTCTATGACTTCTGCAGATTGGACTACTGAAGTTATCAAATACATAAATGGAGAGTTAGAAGACTCTGGTGTAAAGTTTTTGCATCAAGATAATATTCAACAAAAGATTGAATTAGAACAACTAAAATCTAAAGAGATAACAGCACTATTTTGATATATAGAAGAAACTATGTTTTTAGAAGGTAAACCGCTTATACTTAATGACAATACTAAATTTCTCTGTATAGAAGCAAGTACTATTAATGCAGTGCCTAGAGAAGTTGCTACTATTTTAGAACAAGCGTTAGATCATAATAGACGTAAATTTAGAGTTAAATTTTCTGCAGCTAAAATATACATAGATGGTCACACAGTTGTAGAACTTTACTTGGTTCATTATAATGAAGGAGGCCAGATATATCCCAACTCTGACAGAGATCTGATCATATCAGCAGACGGCAAAGTCACATCTGATCCATCATGCAAATTTGAGACATCAAATGATATGATAAGATTAGTTAAGCCATTTACTGATGCTATACAAAATCTAGAAGTTAGAAAGTGGATTCAATCTGGTATAGCTAAAGAAGTAAGTTTTACTGATTGGGTAAAGAAAGGTAGTCATACATTTAGAGGTAGGATTATGGGAAAGAAATATGGATTTTAAATATGAATAAACCAGAAGCTGACAATAAGCTAAAACCGTATAAAAAAATTATACTTGAAGATAAATTTAAGTTTTCTTATGTAGAGTCCAATTTTACTAATGTTGTACCAAAAGATAGTGCTATTATTTTAGAACAAGAATTAGATGATAAACATAAATTCAAAGTTAAATTTAATGGAGCATATATCTATACAGATCATACTATTGTACAAGTAGAAGTATATCAATATGATGAAAACGGTAAGACGATTTCTAATTCAGAAAGGGTATTATCGATATTAAAGGATGGTAAAGTTATACCTGATCCACATCCATTTTATGGATCAGCTGCAGAAAAAGATATAATAAAACTCGTTAAACCATTCACTGATATTATTCAAAATCTAGAATTTAGAAAATGGATTCATTCAGGGATAGGAAAAGACATAAGCTTTAATGAATGGCTAATAAGAGGTGGACATGCATTTAGAGGCATGATTATGGGAAAGAAGTACGGATTTTGATATATAAATCATAATAAAATAAGAAAAAATGGCAGGTATAAATCATTTATACGATCTTTATAAAAAAGATCCTAAATATGTAGAAAAATTATTAGATAAAGACTTAACATGTGAAGAACAGCTTGACGGTTCACGCTTTTCTGCAGAGTTGAATGATGCCGATGAATTCAAATTTTTCAAAAGAAATGATTCTGCTCCTATTACGAAAATAGATAGAACACTTGCAAGATATTATGAGAAAGCAATCTCTCATTTCTCATCTTTTACTGATGAGAAATTAGCCGGCATTCCGTCTGGTTGGAGATTTGGATTTGAATATTTCCCAAACTTAAATCCTGTCAGAACAGCATACGAAAGGATGCCAAAGAATAATTTAGTTCTGACAGATATCACAGTAAGAGATCCGAATGGTAAAGTAATCGATATAATTTCCGATAAAGAAACGTTGAATAAATGGGCTGATTATTTAGAAGTTGAACCTTCTCCTATTTTATTCAAAGGAAAGTTGAACAAAGAACAATTAGATAAAATTTTAGACTATCTGAATACTCCACAAGATGAGATTCTGAAAAAATTTAAAATTGAAAACTTCGCTGCATATTTCTTGAATGTATTAGTTCCAGGCATGGGAAAATCATTCATGCAAAACACCCTTGATAGAGACATTGAAGCATTAGTATTCAAATTTGATGGAGAAAATCCTTTGAAGATTATGAATCCAGTGTATCAAAATGAGAAGGTAGATAAGAAAGACGATAAACCTTCTGATATTTACAGTTTAACGCTTGTAATGTTCCAAGAATTTTTCCAGACTTTAAATTTCAGTAAAATAGACTTAAAGCAGAAGACATTTGAAGATAGATATATCGAATTCATTTCTCGTGCATTTGTATCATTTTGCAAATCTTCTTATTACAAGAATAATTTTAGTGGAGAAATAGATTTTGAAATGCCAGCATTCCTTACTAGAGCAGAAGCTGGTGTAAACTTCAATTTTGTAAAAAACAATGAAGCTGTAGAGTTACTTAGAAAAAGCTCTTTGAATAGAGATTTATTTAAGATAATGCTAGCTTCTATGCGAACACATAAAAAGAAACCATTCGGATTCTTTAAACAAGAGCTTATTTGGTATCATAATAAGTTAGTTGATAAAATAGCTGATTATATCAACATTGGAATATCTGAAAGTCTTTTAGCTTTTAATGATTTCAGAGATATTTTCATGTCAAGTGAAAGTGACAGATGGGAAGAATATGGGATACGTATTCACGAAGATGGATTCCAAGGCACTCAACCTCTTGAAAATATTCCAGTAGCAGAAACTCCAGCAGAAAAAACTGTCGAGAAAGAGGTATCTTTTATTACACTACTGAAAAATTTAAGTTCTCCTTCATTACCAAATGGTGGAAAATCAGTATCGGTTATGGTTTCGAAAACTGCACCTTATCATAATGGGATAGTAACTGCATTAAGAGATATGAAAGAACGTACTAATCAGAAGACATTTCTTGTAATGATAGGTAACCCTTTCACAACATTAGATACTTATAAGAGTCTATCTTCAGATTTCTTAAATAATAACAAAGACTATTTAGAAGGATTAATCTTATGTACAAGACCTGACTATTCAGAAATCGATTCGGCATTAAAGACTAGAGAATGTTTACCTACACACTTTTGCGGAGAAGAAAACTACTATAATGACTTTGTAATGCAAACAGGAATGAAACCTGAATACGTAGATGCACAAGATTATTTTGGTACAGAAATACCACTTAAAGCATTAAGAGGAGATGACTATCATGCATTTAAGTCAATTTGTCCGCCTATAGTACATAACTACTACTATAAATTACGTAAAGATTTAAAAGATCAGAATATATGAAACATGTAGCAGACTATGATGAATTTATAAATGAGTTCGTAAATTCAAATTCTTACGATATGCAAATAAATGAAGACTATGGATCAAACATGACAAAATTGAATGATGCAGTAACGAATAAATTTGTATGTACAATTGATTATAGAGGTGAACCGAATTCTAAGATACTTCCCGGTATAAGAGTTATAGAACCTTATGCTATAGGCGTAGATAAACATGGGAATACACTCGTAAGAGCATGGCTGATCAGAGGATACAGTAGATCTGGGAAAATAAACCCTAGATTAGTACCAGGATGGAGATTATTCAGAGCAGATAGAATAACAATTGTCACACCTGCTTTACAGAAATTCACTATTGCAAGAAAAGGATATAATGCACAAGATAGTATGATGCAAGAAGTATTACATTCAGCAACATTTTAGTGCATGTTGATATATAGTTTGAAATTAAAAGATAATTGTGAGAAAAATTTTATCGTATAAAGATTATTTAGCAGAAGCAGAAAAGAATATCATGAGTGATTCATCTACTGTATCAATGGTAGCTAGTGAAATCAACAGAAACTATTCAAAGTTTGTAATGCCTGATAGAGAACAGGACAATATAGTCTTTATGCAGGAAAAACGTTCATGGCCAGTTTTCCTGAATTTGCAAACTCAAGAAGAAGAAAAAGAATCGAAATGTACTTATTACATACAAGTAGCAATCGATAACCAAGAATATGAATTAGAAGTGCATTTTATTGTTAAATATAAGGGACAACCTGAGTTTGATAATAATAACCCTAATGATTATGATAAAGAAAGTACAGACTTTGCTGTTTCACTAGAAGATTTGAAAATTACTAGAGTTGCACTTAAGTCTGCCGGTATGAAATTTGATGAGACGACTTTACTTCCAGATTTAAAGAAGAATATTCTCGGAATGTTACTCACTATACTTCGACCAGAATTTGATGTTATAGCAGATGAAGAACTCATAATTCGACAATTATAGTGGAGAGATACCATACAAATAAAAATATTAACTAAGATGCCAAGTAAATCAAAATCTCAACAACGTCTTTTCGGATGGGCACTAGCATGTAAAAGAGGAGAATCCAAAGATTGTCCAAAAGGAATAAAAGCTTTAGCTGATTCAATGTCAGAAGAAGAATTAGAAAGAATGGCTGGAACAAAACATGAAGGACTACCAGAAGAAGTAACAGAAGCTATTGAATTTGCCGCTGAAAAATTTCTGGAATCGATGAATGAAGGATTAACTCCAGACGATTATCAAGGAGGAACTCCAGGTATCGAAAAGGCTGAAAAGAAATATCCTAGATTCACACCTTCTACATTTAAGTTGCCACTTGAGAAGAAAGCAAAACATGAACGTAGAATTTATGACTTTGAAGGATTCTTGAAACTTATCAATTACAAAACTCACGATAATAACACACAAAACGGCCACGGTCAAAACTTAACTGGTAAAGCTAGTAAAGAAGGATCAGGCATAGCACCTATATCATAATGAAACTGAGAGCAACGATAACAAAAGAACATTTTCCATTTCTTGAAGAAGATTTGACTTTGATAAACAGAAAAGTTGTCAATGTAAGAGGTGGAACAATTACATTTAGCGTAACACCGCTTTATGTAGTAGCAGTACAACGTGTAATCAATCTGAAAGATTGGAGTAAAACATATAAGACATACGAAACTACTGCTTGGGAAATTAAAGTTCCAATAGAATTCGTAGAGCTCTGATTTAATTGTCATTACTCAAAGAGTAAAGGACGTGGCATGAGACTTGTTCTCTCAATCGCATTGCCTTAAGATGCGTACCCAATTTACGAGATTGGGTTTATTATCTAAGTCTTAAATAGCATACTTTACCACTAAATGATCCGATAATTATTGTATTCATCGTCGGCAAAAGTTCTGAAATAACAAAATAAAAGTTACAAAAAATGAAAATTAAAAGATACGATGATTTCGTAAATGAAAATCTTAATAACGAAGCACTTAATGAAAGCGCGTTAGTTGACAAAGTTGTTCCAATTATTAAGAGTATTGTTACTGGTACAGCTGCTGCTGGTATATCAATTGCTGCTGCAAAGTCTGCTAATGAAGCATTCAAACAACTTGAAGCAGGAAAACTTGGAGATAAAGGTAAGAAATTTGCTTCTTGGATTAAAGAATTAGCAAGTAAAGGTGAACAAGTAGAAGTAGAAGCTAATGAAGATGTAGCTGCTCTAACTAGTCTATTGACAAATTCGCTGGTTGCATTAACCGCTACCGCAGCAGGTGCTGTAATAGGTGGAGTATCTTACTTAATACTAAAAGGAATTCTTCTTAAATTAGAAGATGGAGAACTTGGTGAGCCAGGTAAAGAATTGGCAAAACTTTTGACAGGTTTATCTACAAAAGCTAAATTGGTATTCAAAAAATCATAAAACGCTTTCTATGCCTCTCATTTTGATGCACACTTAGAGGGCTTTTTCAAGAAAGGGACACTAATCCAGTGTCCCTTTTGTGTGTTTTCAGAACATATTGAATAAAATTACTAAAAAGGCAAAATGATTAATATATGAAGATATTTAAAGTAAAAGACGTAAAAACACCACGTCGTGGTACTAAACAATCCGCTGGATTAGATTTTTTTGTGCCTAATGATTTCATCCCTGTAGTAGTATTTCCACACAAAGACATAAATATTCCAAGTGGAATACATGTAAATGTTCCAACTGGTAAAGCACTTGTTGCATTCAACAAATCTGGTGTTGCTACTAAAAAGAAATTACAAGTAGGTGCATGTGTAGTAGATGAAGATTATGAAGGTGAAGTACATTTACATCTTACAAATCTATCAGATTCGCCAATAACAATAGAACCTGGAGATAAAATTGTACAATTCCTTTTATTAGATGTTGCATATGACGATATAGAAGAATCTACTTCACTCGCAGAATTATATGCAGGCCAATCTTCAGAAAGAGGAGCAGGTGGTTTCGGTTCAACAGGTACTAAATAATTTTTAAGATGATCGATATAGAACAAATAAATGATACATTAAGAGTATCACATTTCGGTAAAGACGGTAAAGTAGCATTTAAAGATATTGCTATTCCACGAACTGAAAAGTACAAATGGGAACTAGCAGGTTCCGAAAGAGCAGATCCTTACTATCATACATGGGATGGTAAGCCCGTAAAGAAAACTAGAGCTAACTGGCTAAATAGATTCAGAATTGAAGAATTTATGACTGCTTTAGGTCCAGAATATCTGAAAGAAATATACGAATTTAATGCTCCTGAATCATGGTTTTGTGATATCGAGGTTGAAGTTGAAGATGATTTTCCCGATCCTGCTATAGCAGCTACTAAAGTTACCGCAGTAGCATTAGTAAATTCAAGAGGTGCCACTACTGTACTTGGAACAAAAGAGTTAACTATTCAGCAACAACAGAATATCGAAAGACGATATAGAGAACATTTAAAAGATTACGATCCAAATGCATCAATTCAATATATTCATTTCAAATCAGAGTCTGAATTACTGATAACATTATTCGGTAAATGGTTCAGAGAAGCCCCACTTATTACAGGATGGAACTTTATAAACTTTGACTGGAAGTTCTTGATTAACAGATGTAAAAGATTGAATATTGATCCTTCTACATGTTCACCAAGTAGAACAATGAAAGGCGACGATCAATTACCACAGCATAAAATCGTTGTCGATTATTTGGACTTGTATAAGAAATGGGATAGAGTAGTAAAGATTAAAGATAACTTTAAACTTGACACCGTAGGTAAAGCAGTATTGGGTATTCAGAAAATTCAATATAACGGATCACTTATGGATTTGTATCATAACGATCCAGAAACTTACATGTTTTACAATGCTGTCGATACTTACTTGGTGTATCAAATTGACAGAAAAATTAAGACTCTTCAAACTTTCTTAATGTTAGGAAATGTTACACAAGTAGAATCTCAAAAAGCATTCTCACCGATTTGGATGACAGAAGCTATCATGATTAGAGAGTTCTACAAACGAAAAAGAGTTATAGCAGAAGTGAAAAAAGGATCGAAAGATCAATCATTTGAAGGTGCATATGTAAAAGACCCTAAAAAAGGACTATTTCAATATTTAGCTACTTTTGACTTTGCATCACTATATCCTTCTACTATGAGACAATGGAATATATCTCCAGAATCATTTATGGGAAAAGGAATAGATATTCCAGAAGACAAAAATTGGATCAAAACTGCTTCAGGTGCAGTATTCGATAATTCTAAAGATTCATTAATGAGAGCCATGCTTGCTAACTTTTATGGATTACGTAAAGAAGCTAAAAAATGTGGATTTGCTATAGAAAAAGAAGTTGATCAACTAAAACAATTACTAAAGGAAAAATGATGGAAACTTCAAGCATAAAATCAACATCTGAATTGAAATTAACAGTGACTCTTACTTTATCGGAAGATGAAGCAAGAGCACTCTGTGCCATACCATGTTACGGTACAAAACAATTTTTGGAAGTCTATTACAAAAATTTAGGCAAAACGTATCTTGAACCATACGAAGCAGGAGTATACAGTTTATTCAAACTATTGACTAGCGAGCTTCCACGACATATAGATAGATTTGATGTGTATAAAAAGAAATTGGTAGAATAGTTTATTCAGAATAAAGATTTGTTATTTTAAAATAAACACATTCTATATGAATCAACTTAAATACATTACAGGTGATGCAACATTACCTCTTTCTGAAAGAGTAATTATTACTCATTGTTGCAACGATATTGGAGGTTGGGGAGCTGGTTTCGTTATTCCACTTGCAAATAGATATCCACAATCAAGAGAAGAATATAGAAGATGGTACAATACCTCTTTTCTAGGAATATCTTATGTAGACGATAGAGATTTACCTGTAGAATGGAAACTTGGAGAAGCTCAATTCGTAAAAATCGATGAAGGGTATATAGTAAATATTCTGGGTCAAAGAAGCATTGGCTTTGATGAATTTGGAAATGCTCCAATTAGATATGATGCAATTCGAAAAGGAATGCAAACTATCTGTCAAGAAGCATTGTATGAAAATTACAGTGTACAACTACCAAAAATAGGAGCAGGCCTAGCAGGTGGAAATTGGGATATCATCGAACAAATTATAAAAGATGAACTAGTCGAAAAAGGAGTAGATACAACAGTTATTCTTCTTTAGCAACAATTTGCACAGCAAGATATATATTCAAAATAAATTATATCAATGGGATATGTGAAGTTATATGAGGATTACATTAATGAAGCAGAATTTGTTAATGTAATCCTCATTCCTAGTACTGGAGATCAGTACAGGATAGATATAAAAAAGGATGCTGAGTTGGGTATAACATCTGCTATGTCAGATGATCAGGTATCAGCTCTCTTAGATAAAAAGTACGGTGAAGATAAATGGTTTAAAAGACTAAATGTAGATAGCACTAAAGTAACTGATGCTAAAAAACAATTAGATTCAGCATGGAAAGCTAAAAGTTCTCCTTCACTTACCGAGTCATATAAAATTGAAAACATTGAAGGTGAATGGGCAATAGTAGGTAAGATTTCAAGACTATTCGGTAAAAAGATAGAGCTTGAAAAGATATTGAAACTGCTTAATGAATCAGAATCTGTAAAAGAATTTAAAGTAGTACCAGTCGGGGTTAAAAACGATCAGTATTTCATCAAAGTTAATGACAATGATTATGGTTATAAACTGAAAGCTGATACTGATTTTACTATCGATGAAATGGCAGAAAAATTCATAAAGATTCTAAAATATAGTGCAGGTAGAGCACTTAACTGGTTAAAGAAAAATACTGAACTTGCATCAGGCTCTAAACAAAATGAAAGTTTAGATTACTTTATCGTAGATAATCTTTTTGAATCAAAAGATGATATAGACGATATGGCACAAGACATGTTCGATTTCTATGGTGCTGAATTACCAGATTCATACCAAGAATGTGAAGAATATGCAAAAAGAAGAGACATAAAAGACATCGATCTATTAAAAGACATCTTTATGGCAGCTCAAATGCTTCAAGACGAAGACGAAGAATAAAAAATAAAAATACGAATGAAAACTTACGCAAATAACATAGGCAAGCTCTATGAAACAGAGGGATTTGGATTAATAGAATCAGGCAAAATGTATGTTTCGAAAAAAGGCAGCAAATTATCTGTTAAGGATATCTACATTGATGCAAATGCAATTACACCAGATGTATTAGTCAAATATTCATTTAAATCACCAGACGGTAAAGAAGGAGAAGAAACAAATAGATACACAGTATTCGTTGACATGATACGCAATTCGTAACAACTATGGAAGATTTGAAAGATGCCGAGTGTGGACAAAGCATATTTGAAGATTTATTTCTATTAACTGATGAACAGCTGAAAACTAAGCTAGTAACTATACTTCATGGTAATCACTGTGGTGTATTAGGTCATAAATGTTCATGTGTTCGTACTATAAGAGATATGGTACCAGAAAAGATAGAATTTAATTTCTACGATGTTATTATGGTCAATAAATCTGGAGTATTCATCTATCCAGAACATGGCTCGCATTATCAACTAATAAGATTCGACAAATTTTTTCATTATAATGAAACTTAAAACATTCGATAACTTCATCTCAGAAAAACATGATGAGCCATGGTTAGAACCCGAAATTGAATTTTCAAGAGATGAAGATTGGATAGAGGACAAAAAGAATGCTGATCGTATAAAATTTAAAGTTGTAGTAAGTGATTACAAGTCTCTTGCTATCCTTAAAAATTTAGATGATCATCAACTTTATGCTGCGTATATAGCTGATGAAGAACTTCATAAATATACTCTAAAAGCTGTACGCGATAGAGATGATGAAGAAGAGTATGAAGATGTAGATGATGAAGCTATTATGGCATGGGCAAGTGACTTTAAACCAGAAGATATTGGTGATACTGACCAATCATGGGAATCAGGAGATTTGCTCGTGAAAATGAATCTTGAAATTTCAAAGTCTATTAGACGTGAATATCAAGGAAATAAAAAGATTATCAGAGCGTTAGATACTTACGATCATTTATTAGAAAGTGTAAGTTATACAACTGGAGGTGTAGTACTAATATACGGCAATAAATTAGATAACGGTAAACGAAATCTATACGCTGCATATATCAAAGGTGTAAATAATCTTGAACGTAAAGAGACAAATTCTAACATGGTCAAGCTTAATGATGATCTCTATAGACTGTCATATAAAGACGGAAATCTTATTGCGAATAGAATCCAATACGATGGAAAATCTTTGGTTCAATATGTAGGTTTAAATGGACTGTACGTATCATTGAATAGCAAGACCAAAACGCCTTTGTGGTATGATACTGTCAATATAACAAACATTGGTAAAGTCATCAAAGAAAAAGGTGAACAAATTAGAGAGCTAGACGTTAATTTATGAAAAAAAGAAATACTATGAAACATGTTAAGCTCTTCGAGGCTTTTATAAATGAAGCTTTTCAAGCACCAAAGTCATATATCACAACTAAATTCTCTGCTACAGTTTCTGATGTCGTGAACTATAAATTTGTCGACAGTACATTGGAAATTATGAAAGGGAAATTTCCAGACTTTGATTTTCAGATTATATTACAAGACGATGACGGAGAAGAATTAGGCATTTATACTCTTGAACACGGAAAAATACGTGAAGTAGATGATGCAGAATGGGTAAAAGAATTTCTAGAAATCGATTCTGATGACATGGCTAAAACTGCCGATATATTCTATGCAATAGCATCATTAAATAATGATAGATATATTGACACAAAGGAAATAGAAGAAGCTATTGGAGATGTGAAAAAATACGGACTACGAAAAAGAAAAGGAGTAGTTGATTTAAATGATCACTTTCTTGTTTACAGTAAATAAGAACACGTTATGAAATACATTGGGAGAATTAATAATTCTCCCAATGTCATATGAACCATTTTAATGTTCTGAATATAAAAATTTGAATTACAAAAATGTTTACGCATATTCATTTTTTGTTATATTTCAATACAAATAAATAATTATGACTGCGAATAAAAAAATTATTGCATTATCAGATTTTGAACACGTTTTAACTAGACCTACCATGTATGTGGGTTCTCTTGAAGCGTCAGAAGAGAAAGTACAAATAGTAAGAGACGATAAGATCATAAACGATATAAAAGAAATATCAGTAGGATTTTACAAAATGATGAATGAAATTCTCGATAATGCATTCGATGAAGCTAAACGTCAAAAAGGTCTCATGAAGCGAATCGAAATTCATTTCTACAGTAAAGATAATCGTGTAAAAGTAGTAGATACAGGAGGTGGTTTTATAAATGCTTCCCATCTAAATGAAAAAACTGGAGTATCAAACGTAGAAACTGCAATGACTATGCTTAGAGCAGGTTCGAATTTCTATAATGACACAACTGCTGAAAGTTTACTCGGAACAAATGGTGTAGGCGCATCAGTAGTTAATATGTTAGCCGATAACTTTACTATCAGAACAGTTAATGCTGAAGAGATATACGAACAAACTTGGGAAAAATTCATAAGCGTTAATACTGTTAATACACCAAAGAAGCCCAAAGATGAAACCGGAACTGTAATTTCCTTTACTCCTCGTAAAGATAAGTTCAAAAATTGTAAATGGGATAAAGAATATATTCATACTCTCATGCTATTCAAACAGTTTTTGAAAAAGCATGACCCGGAAATAAGCAACCTAGAGTTTCTTTGTTTCTATGACGATCAACCACTTGACGTTAATGCCAAATTTTTACCAGATGACGTTATCACTGTAGAAAACAGATACGGATCATTCTTCTTATGGGAAAGTTATCCACAAGGTGGATCAGTATCTTTTGTTAACAGTGCACAATGTACAGGAATTCACCAACGTATATTACTCGACCACGTAAATAGTGTATATGAAAATCCATTAGCTGGTAGATTTTACGAATCGTTTATCATGTTAAATCTTCCACCTAAATATGTAAGTTTCGGTGATCAAAATAAGACAAGATTTGTTACTTCTAGAAATGAATTATCTCCACTCCTCGAAAAGAATTTCTTCCCTGGAATAAAAAGAGAAATTAGAAACTCATCTATTTACGATAACATTTTACGTAAAATATCAGAAGCAGAAAGAGATTCAGATATGCGTAACTTGAAAACTAAGAAACGTGTTCAAAAGTCTAAAATATCAGATAAGTATTTTCCACCTTCTATGAAAACAAAGAATCTCTATATTGTAGAAGGAGGTTCTGCTATGGGTTCAATTTTACAGAAAAGAGACCCTAAAATTGATGCAGTGTATGCATTAAAGGGAAAGATAAAAAATGCTAGAAGATTATCAGACTTGACATCTAACATGGAAATCATAGATTTGATGAACATTTTAGGCATCGAACCTGATAACGATAGGAACTGTAAATATGAAAGAATCGTCATATCAGCAGATGCTGACCCTGATGGTCTTGGTCATATTGCATCTTTGGTCATAAACTTATTCTTCAAATGGTTTCCAAACGTTATCCTACAAGGGAAACTATTCATATTGCAAACCCCTCTTTTATCAGTAGATGAAGCAAAAAAGAAGAAGTATTTTTTCACAATGAAAGAATTCGAAGCATATTCTAGGTTGAAAAAACCTGCTGCTGTACGATATCTAAAAGGATTGGGATCATTATCACGTGAAGATTGGGAACATGTATTCGGAGATATGAGACTCTTAAAGATCACAGAAGACAAAAACAGCAGTAAGATGATGGACATTGCATTCGGTTCAAATGCTGGATTACGTAAAAAATGGTTGCAAAACTGATATATAATCATATGAAAACACCTCAGTTCTTCTTACCTCTTGTAAGTTTAGATACTAATCAAGCTACTATATTGATAGAGCTAGTTCAAAAAGATGCATACAATCAAGCACTTATTGATGTAGCAGAAGCTGTCAAACTTAAACGTATTACACAGTTTAGTGGTAATATGGGAGAATATGATGAGTCATATTATGTAGTAGACCAAGATTCAATTTCACAATTGAAAAAATGAGGACTATTATTACGGGAATAACAATAGAGGAACAGATGAGAAGAGCTAAACTTATACTCCTTAACGATATACTTCCAAGAGAAGAGCTATACAGAGCTCGATTAAAAAAGAGAAAGAAATGAGATTTACAGTATTGTTCGAGCACTTTAAAATTCAAGAGCTTATCGAGAAGATACATGGATTAATTGCTACATCGGAAGATACAGAACATGTTTCAAGTATTAAGTCTGTAGCAGATTCTCGTACATTTTCATTTGAAACTCGAAGTGGAGACATGTTAAAAGTTACTTGCAATCTATCATCTTCTATTATAGAAGTTGTAAGAAATGGTAATGAACATACGATAAATTGCGATAATAGTACAGACGAAGTGATCATTAAAAAAGTAATGAATTTCATCTATGCTATTAAAGAATCAGAAATGGTAGATGATAATGCAATACACAATCCCTATAATCCGAAAGAGCTATGTGAGAAATTTCACTTATTTGCTCAAGCATCAGAGAGTGTATCAAAAGTTTCAGCTATTCGTAAAGAAGACGGTGACTACGTATTCGATATAAAATCTACACAACCAAATGACGATATGACATCTGTTTTGTGCTATATCGTTAGAGTTCCTCATAATAGAATATCAGGAATTACTGTAACAACCACTATTAATGGCAAAGAAACTTTTCATAGTACAATAGAAATTCCTAATGAGAATAATCTTAATGTAATCTTAGACAATTACTTAGAAGCCTGTGATCTTTATAATGATGCACCAGTAGATGATTTAGTTTTACAAGCTACTAAATTACATACAGTGGCACAAGTTAAAGCAGTAGTCGCTAATCAAGATATGCGTTTCAAACAATCTGACATAAAACTTCAGAATGATATCGACGGTAAAATAGAGGACACAAATATTACAACAAATAAGATATACAACAACAAGTTGAAATATATCAATAAGCTAAAATGACTTAAAATGAAATGAAAAAAATCGTCTTGAAATGCTTACAGCTGCAAGCAGAAACGAGAATTTTACACTGGCAAACAATGAGATATGCAGAGCATATGGCATTTGGTTCATTCTATGAAGATGTAGACTCAGTAATCGATAGATTAATTGAAGCTATACAAGGAAAATATGGTAGAATTTCACTTGGAGGTATTGATTCTATTCAGGTATCAGATTACAGTAATTTGAAGATAAATGTATTCTTTATTGACATACAGAATTTCTTTTCTTTAGAAATTTGGTCTTGCGGATTAGATAAACAAGTTGATACCGAAATATCCAATATCGTCGATGAGATTAAAGCTCTTATAGACAAATTAAAATATCTTTTAACATTACAATAACATAGTTGTTTGACAATAATAAAAGGAGCTACCTAAAATAGCTCCTTTTTCTTTTCTAGAACATCATATTTTTGTTATCTATAAACAACTAAATAATAAATATGGCAAAAAAAATAGAAATACAAAGGAATACACGGGAATTTCCACTTACCATATCGAAGCAAATAGATATTAACTTTAGAAATTATGCTCTTTATGTATTAGAGCATAGAGGTATTCCAGGATTTTATGATGCATTAACAAATGTGCAACGTGTAATCTTAATGAATGCTCCTAAAACGTTCAATAAAACTATTTCACTCGTAGGTTCTTGTATATCAGACGGATACCACCACGGTGATGCATCATTACAAGGTGCAATAAATAAAATAGCAAGACCATTTGCATGTGGAGAACAATTACTTTTCGGCGATGGTTTCTTTGGAACGCCTGTGAATCCAGAAGCTTCAGCTGCAAGGTATACATCAGTAAAGATGAACTCACTCATTAGTGAAATAATAAGTAAGAATACGGTCTTAAACTCTAAGAACGATAACGATCAATGGGAATGGCTAAAAGTTGAAATTCCTATTGGACTTCTCACGAATATTATGGGTATTGCAGTAGGTTACAAAACTACTGTATTATCGAGAAACCTTGAAGAACTTAAAAAATTCTTAGATAACAATAAGAAAGCTGATCTTACACCTTTTTTCAAAGGATTTACTGGAAAAGTTTCAAAATTCGGAGATGGAAACAAATCTTGGCTGTTAGAAGGTAATTCAGAAATCGATGAAAAACTGAAGACTGTACGTATAACTGAAATTCCACCTATGATGAAATATGAATCTTTCATCAAGAAGCTTTCAAATTATACAAATAACAGTAAAGCAGAATTTTCTATACAGAACGATAGTTCTGATATCATAGACATTACACTCAAACACAAAGGTGGTGTAGATTGGGAAGAATTTAAGACACGTACAGTCAAGATGACAAAACTAATCGTTACAGAAACATTAGTCTTTGTTAAAGACGGTACTGTAGTAGAATACTCTGACATAACTGATTATCTGAATGAATACAAAGTTCATAGAGAATATGTAAGACTATTACGTTCTGATTACGATCTTTCATTGTATACTGATGAATTGGCATTCCTTAGTGCCAAAGAAGATTATTTAAAGTTCATGTTAGCTAAAAAACGTCCAGAACCCGAAATAGATGTCTTTTTAGAACAATACGTTTCAAAGATAAAGTCAAGACTAGAACGAATTGTTTTACGTGATCTTTCACAAGAAAGTTTGAAACGTACTCAGACTAGAATTAAAGAAACTCTGAAAGAAATTTCTGACGAGAAAGCAAATAAAATAAAGATAAGTGCTTTATATGAACAGATGAAATCTGTTATGCCACAAAAGAGTAAATCAGTAAAAAATAGATCAGTGGATTTATTTATGGGAGAAGAAGATGAAATTGATGGCATAGAAGTATTCGGTATTCAACCAGAAGATGTTGAGGAACCAGAATCTGAAGATTAAGGTATTATTTAAACGACTATTATGTTTAACGACGATTACTCAGAAGATGATGACAAAGGTATGGGAAAGGATGATATAATGAAAATGCATCAGGAACAAGTTGAAAACGCCTTTTTTGATGCAAAGAATAGCGGAAAAGATATATCGATTTTTCTATACATGCCTATCGAGTTTCTTTCAGCGAAAGTGCGAAAAGAGCTGGATAGTTATTTAATGGACATTGCATATGATACTTACTTTATAGATAATAACCCAGCATTTTATGACGATACAAATCTATCTATAACTCCAGTAACAGATGAAGCAAAATTACGAACACTTGAAGATATGCTCAAATATTATCTTGAAAAAGAAGAGTATGAAAAGTGTGTAAATATAAGAGATGAAATACAAAAAATTAAAAACCCAATAGAAAATGGCGAAAAAAGTCAAAGCATTACCAACGAGAGATGAAAAAATACTATCGATAAGAGAAAACTTACATACAGTAGATACCAGTACACGTGTAAAAGCATGGGTATTTCAAGTAGAAAAAAGTTACTATGTAATCGTGTCCTATTTTATGCCATTATATGGAAATACATTAGAAGTGTTTCCATCGACAAGACGAGGAGTGAAAACTTCTGAAAAAAGTCTTTATAAGAATAATAATTGTGCTGATCCGTATGTGGCATTCGATACAGTTATTGAATCATTAGTAATCGATCCAATTCCGACCGAACCTTTAGAAACCACTACTACAATCTAAAGATTAAAAGAAATTTAGAAAGCAAAACGTATAACACATGTCAAAACAAATCTTAGATTTACATTCTACTGCGAACTTCTCCGCATATTTGAAGAGGTTCTCATCGATAGAGAAAACTCTTCTCTTAGAAATCAGCAATAACAAGTTTATTGCAAAAACTCATACACCAGATAAAGCTGTTGTAAAAATTTCATCAACTGATTTGACCGAAATTTTCAATCCTATAAAAGCTACTGATGTAAAAATCGGTATGTTTGCGGTAGATAATTTTATTCAGACATTCAAGCATCTTGGTGAAAATGATGTAAAATTCGAGGTAACATCTGAAAAAGTCGGTGGTGAAGAAACTGCTACACAGCTTAAGATTTACAATAAGAGTTTGAAATTCAACTTTCCAAGTGCCAGTCCTTCTCTATTCAAGTATATCGATAAAGACTTGGCAGCTAAAATTACTGATACTTCATCAGCTATTTTCAGTTTCCGTATCGATAAAGATACACTTACTAAAATCTCTTCATTATGTTCTATTGACTCTGATAATGACAGTCTTAAAATTTACTCAACAGGAGGAGAAATCTTTTTCGCAGGTAAAGCTTTTGATTTGAATTTGCCAGGTGTAACTGTAAAAGAAGATACAACTATCACCTTTTATAAGACACACTTTGGATTCGTAGATAAAGAAGATAGTGAAGTTTTCATTCTTGAAAACAAAGTTATTTTCAAATCATTAGAATCAGATAGTACTATCGCTATCGGAAAAGTAGAATAAAAAAACTTTACTTACTATGAATAATCAAACTGGAACACAGAATACTAAACAATTGAAAGAAAATGCCGAAATAGAATTACCAGAATTTGTTAAATTGGTAAATCGTTTAGTTTATGCTATTGAAACAAATGAAAAATTAGCTATTAATATCAGCGATAAAGTTGCTATGTTGAAAGATTTACGAGGAGCAATGGCTCCTATTGAGACCGTTAATTCGAATAATTTTATGGAGGCATTACATTCTTTAGCATATAGAATAGAGAACGTTAATACTTCATTGTCTGAAACATCTTATAATTTAAGCGTAATCGTAGGATAGCAAAATAAATGGCCACTAAGTTCTAGTGGCCATTTGTGTGTTCACAGAATTATAGTGGTAAAGTTTCTATAAAAGAAAAAACATGGATAACATTTATAATGATTACAATACAGATAGAGCTATAGAAAATTTTACGACATTGATGTCAAAAGATAGACCCTATTTTTTCAGTAGAATAGGAGGCTCGGACTATATGGCTATAGTAGAATATTTCAGTAATAAAAATCTGATAGATAATCCAGTATGGTTAGAACATAAACTAGACGTTGTAAGACATTATAATGGGTATTTCGATTTTGGTTCACATGATGAGCGGAAAGAGAATTTCCGAAAATATCTCGAAGATATGATATCATTCTACAAAGATGGAGACGATATGTCATATGCAGGAAGTCATCTCATATATCAGTTTGAAACAAGAAACTTTAATCATGAAGATAAAAACTTCTTACAGTACATGTCTATAGGAAAAGATAAGTATCAATACGCATTCATCGAACAGATTAAGCCATTTCTACAGTCATTCTCCATTTGGGGCAAAGACAAGAAAATTCTCATAATAAGTCCTTTTTCTAAAAGTATACAGTATCAATTCGAGAGAATTGACAAACTTTATTTAAACTATCAATTCCCTAATATTGAATTGTTGACTTATAACACACCTATAACTTACAGCACACCATCTGATACAAAAGAAAGTCTCAATATTTCAACAAATAATTGGCACGAAGAGTGTCAACGTATACTGAACGATATTAAAGAGATCGATTTTGACATCGCATTCTTATCATGCGCTTCATATTCAATGTTCTTAGGCACTCATATAAAAGCAATGGGTAAAAAATCTATTTACATGGGCGGTATCATAAATGTATTCTTCAATATTTGGGGAGATAGATACGATGACTTTTTCTACGAAAAAGCTGGTCTGAACTTAGATTATCTAATCGATCCATTTGAAAATGAAGATATTCAAAGTCTGAAAGGCGGCAGAAGTATGAAGGGCGAAAGTTTAAATGCATATTTTGGAAAACGAAATAAGTAACAGTGCTATATGTGGTGAAAGTTGAATAACGGGATTTATAGTCAACATATAATTTCTAGGAATATACCAATTTGGAAACTCCAAAACTACTAGTTCGAGTCTAGTTATAGCACCGATAATGAACCTTATGAATTACCCTCTAAAACTATAGAGAAAAATAATTTACAATGATAGAAAACTTAAAATGGTGTCAGATAGACCCAAATAACGTAACAAAACAAGAACTCGAAGCGGAAATAGAGAGAATGGAAGATTTAGCCAATTTCTACATGAACCGTGAACAGGCTTTAAAGATTTTCATTAATTCAGTTTATGGAGCCACTGGTTCACCATGGTTTATCTTCTATAATACTGCAGTAGCAGAAGCTGTTACTTTACAAGGCCAAGATTTAATCAAATATTCCGAAAAGGTAATCAACAGATACTTTATGGAGTTTTGGCATCTTGATACTAAATTGCATGAAAAACTCGGCATAACTGAAGTACAAAAAATAGATTTAGCTCCAGTTCTCTATATCGATACGGATTCAAATTATGTTGTATTCGAAGAGATCATATCAAAATGCAACTGGCCAGGTTCTCCAACCGATTTCATAAAAAGAATATATGACATATTCTTAAAGGAATATCTAAACATGTGTTTTGAACTATATGCCAAGAAATCAGGAACTACAAATATTCAAAACTTTGAACTTGAAGCAATATCAGCATCAGGTATTTGGTTAGGAAAAAAGAAGTATGTATATGATCCAATATGGAAAGACCCAGGTATCGATATTGACAGTTTAAGTCATATAACAGCAAAAGGTGTAGAAATTGTTCAATCTTCTTCATCTATTTACGTTAGAACTACATTAATGTCTATGTTAAGATATATCTTAGACAAGAAACGTGATTTTTCTATCAGTGAATTTACAAGTATTCTGCGTAAACATAAAGAAGAATATAAGCTTAAAGATATCGAAGAGATTTCTATGGCATCTTCAATTGGAGATTATGAAAAGTTTGTACTACAAGACAAAGAAAAACTTGTACTAGAAAAAGGATGTCCAATTCACGTTAGAGCTGCAGCTATCTATAACTTTACAGTATCAAACTCGAAGTATAAAAGGAAATATCCTTTGATTAGAACTGGTGATAAAGTTAAGTACTATGTGGCAAAAGGTAAACGTGACGAAGAAAATGTATTTGCTTTTCAACCTGGGCAGTTCCCAATAGAAATTGCACCTCCTATCGACCACGATATTCAATTTAACAAGTCTATCATATCTCCATTAAATAGATTCGTCGAAGCTATGGGCTTCTCAGCTATTAGTGCAAAACTTGTAACATCAACACAATTATTCTAATGAAAGCGTATATATCTGAAAAGACTGCAGCTCTAAACGAAATAGCAAAAACTACTCGTTTAGAGTATGAAAAGTTTATAAAAGAACATTCAAAGGATGGCATCGTAAAGAAGATTAATATAATCGATGATGGTTCATTTACATTAGAATTCGATAATGATGAAGAACTTGAAAAATTTTACGACATAGTAAGAGAAGTTAGAGAAACCCAAGATGCTTGGTTACAATCTTATCGTGTAGACAATTATGAATCTATGGCGGCAGCAAGCAGAAGACAGATCATAATGGATGCATATATTATGAAATATCCTATTGAGACAATGAATGATGAATCATTAAAGAATTTTACAGAAAATGAATACAAAGATTGAAATAAACTTAAGAGAAATCTTAAAAGCTAATGGATCGATTTGGAACAATAATATTGAAGTCGAAGATGCTATTGCTGCAATGCGTGAAGCATGTGAACTAGCAATAGATCAGTGCAAGAAAAATGCAGAAGTTATGCATGCATATAAGCATGACTGTGAAGGTTTCATGTATGAAGATGAAATCGTAATAAATGAAGAATCTATTGCGAATACTAAATTACAATTAAAGGATGAGTGAAAAAATAAGATTTGAGGATGCATTCGATAAGTATGCAAGAATAGTTTTAGAATTACACAAACACGGAATATCTTTGATAGATGCAGAAGATGGCGATCCAGTACTCAGAGATGAGGCAAATGATGTAGAATTTATGCAATCATTAGTAGTGTGGCAAACTATGGAATTTGAAGACGTTATAAGTTCTGCTGTATTATTCAGAGATACGTTAGTTAATAAGAAAAAAATAAGAATGAACTAATGAAAAAACTATCAGATTTTGTTTGTGTAAAAAAAAACCCTCGTAATCTAAACAGATACGAAGCAATATATAGGGCGTATAATTACAAATATGCACAGTTAATGTTAGAAATTAAATCTAAGCTCATTAAACTGCAGCCATATAAAGTTGATACTGTCATACACGAAACTGACTATAACAATCTTACTAGAATGGGTATCATACCGGAGCAAAAAGTGAGTCATGTAATTCTAACCGAAATGGATTCATATTTTGAAAAACGTATTGGTCAAGAATTGTATAGATTATCAGAAGATTCATATAGAAGAAATTTTACACCGACACAAGCTAAATTATTCAAGTGGTTTAAGTATGAACCACGTACTCAGATAGTAACGTCTTACGATATAGTAAAAGAGATACATAAGTGTAGACAAAAAATACTAAGAGATACTCAACAATTGGCCGATTTCGTTATCGTATCAAAAAAATCTGCATGTATAATAGAAGGTCATACTAATTTTAACTATAACACAACACATTCTACCGAGTTCAGTGGAACTGAAGTAATAGGAAATATACATGGTATATCCGTTATTGTAGATTTATATGCAAAGATGGACGCACCAATAATCATGGGTGTAAAATATTCTGAGAATTCTGTGTACAATGGCGTAATAGCAGTAATAGAAGATAAAGATAAAGCTGAAGATATAGAGACTGTGGTTGATGTTCATATGAGAAGACGTTATGTACTCAATAAAAATATTGCAGTTTCTTCATTTGAAGAACAACCTCTTATATACAGAATGATAAAATGGGACGAAAGAAAATACAATCTTTTAGTATATTTAAGCGATATTTTAAAAGAGAAATTGAAAAAGAAGAAATGAAACTATCAATATTAGTATGTAGTATAACGTCAAAAGCAAATACACTTACTCTTATACAGAAAATCTCTGATCAGGCTGAACAATATAAAGACGTTGAAATAATCTGTCTCTTAGACAATCAGCGTGTTGAAATAAGTAAGAAGCGTAGACAATTAGTAGAAATGTCTACTGGGAAATATGTAGCATTTATTGACGATAATGATGATGTATCAGATAACTATATTGCTTCTTTGTACGATGCCACTTCTAAAGATGTTGACGTTATAAACTTTGTCATAGATCAGCATATAAATGAAGATGAAATAGTACCATGTTTCTTATCGATGAACTATGATAATGAAGAGCTCAAAGAAGAAATAGTGAACGATAAGGTAGTATCATTATACGGATCACCTAATCATTTAATGTGCATAAAACGTGACATAGTAAAGAATGCTGTAAATCGCCCCGACTATATTACATACGTAAAAAGTAAAATTCGTACAGAGTTTAATATCTATGAAGCTCTCTATTTTTTCAAATTTTCGTATGATGAGTTAGAATTGACAATGGAGCCTATTGATACAGATAACATCATACAAAATAAGATAGTCGAATATGATAATAGTACTATAGACATTGTCATACTGTCTTATGCAAAAACTGATGCATTTAAGAAATTAACTGAAGACTGCATTAAAAGTCTATATGCTTCAGATAGAGCAGGATTATTCAATGTAATAGTTGTAGAATCTATAAAGGGTGTTACTTACGATAAAGTAAAAACTATTCACCCAGAAGGCAAGTTTAACTATAACAAGTTTGCTAATATAGGAATTGCAGAAGGCAAAAGTGAATACGTTTGTGTATGTAATAATGACTTGATATTTAACGATTCATGGGCTACTCAATTGCTCAAATATGGATATGATAGTATGTCACCTAAATGTCCAAAAAATCTTCTACAAAGAGATATGTATGGAGCAATCATGGGATATGAAACTGGAAAACATATCAGTGGATGGTGTATCTGTCTAAAACGAAAAGTTTGGGATAAAATAAGTGGTTTCGATGAAGATTTTGAATTTTGGTGTGCTGACGATAGCTATAGAGAACAGTTATTGAATTCCGGTATAAAACACTATTTGATATCGACATCATCTGTAACCCATCTTGGTAGTCAGACATTAGATACAGAAGATGAATCTCGAAAACAGTATCTAACCACTGAAATGGCAAGAAAATTCAATAAAAAGTTTGGTCGTAACTTATTTAACTTACAATGAGCACTAAACAAGAATTAATCACAATAAATGGCAATTTATTTGCTCATGAATTTACCAGAGTAGTACATGGCGGTAGAGGAGCTTATGTAGAGTTTTCTGAATCACAGATAATTCCAAACCTTCACAGTAAATTTGGAAATAAAATAGAGGACACAAACGTCCCTTATTTTTATTTCTGGATGATACCAGATGACGATACGATAAAAGTCTATTATCAACTAAAGACAGTTTCTTATGCTGACTATAAAATAGGCATGTACTATGTAGCTCCAGACCAGTTTAAAGATTTTAAAGACCCTTTACGGCTATTCTAATGAAAACGAAGAAGCTTAAAATATCCGACGATGAACGTTGGAAAGAATATGATCGTCTAAAGACAAAGGGAAAAGTATTAGAAGCGAAAAAACTAAAACTTGAAATTTTAGACAGCTACAATGGAAAAAACCTTGTCACCACGTAAATGGTGATACGATATGACATGGAAGAACAATTTACACATTACGGCATGGATGTAGGTGACGTACTATCTACTGTATTAGCTAGAGAAATAAGAAAGACTATTAATGAAGAAATGATAGATAGTTTACGTGAAGGACGAGAACCCGATCTGATTCCTATGACATTCGAATCAGAAGCAGATAGAGAACAGTATAAAGAAAATTTTGAAAAAATGATAAATAGAGAAATATGAGAGTATTTTTAGGAGGTACCTGCAATGACAGTACATGGCGTGACGAGTTAATTCCCATGCTAAAAATAGACTACTTTAATCCAGTAGTAGAAGAATGGACAGAAGAAGCTTATGAAGAAGAATTAAGAGAACGTGAATCTTGCGATTTTTGTTTATATGTTATAACACCAGAAATGAAAGGAGTGTACTCAATAGCAGAAGTTATTGATGACTCAAATAAGCGCCCAGAAAAGACAATTTTTTGCTTTGGTGACTATGGTGAGTTAGAATTTGATTCAGATCAACATAAGAGCTTGACAAAGGTAGGAAAAATGGTACAAACAAATGGTGGTCAATATTTCACAAAATTCAAAGATATTGCAGATTTTGTAAATAATGAAGAAAGTGAACTGATATTTAGAAAGAAATAGCAACATGAAAGTAATAGACGTACACGATACAGAAGACTTATTTAACGAATATAAATCGATAATGAGTAAAATGTCATGTTTTAATTGTATTGTACAAAACGATATGACCTTAAAAATTTCAGAATCTACCGAGTTTTTTGCAGAATTCGATGAACAAATCGATAACTTACAAAAATGGAGGCAAAAAGTCATAAATAACTTCCAATCGAATATAGTTGAAGTCTAAAAAAAGGGAGAGTCAAATTTTTATAATTGACTCTCCCTTTATAGTGTGTATTTCTACTGATTTCATCGCATAACAAGTAATTTTTCTGATTCAGTTGTTATTACTGTAACAACCATTGCATTTCCTACACTATCATGTGTTTCAATTGCAATTCCACGTTTTTTCCCAGGAAAAATAACTGCTGACATATTTTCATATGAATAGCAAGTAGAATCTATTAGCATGATTTTGTCTTTGTCATTAATAGCGTAATTTTTGCTAGTTAAAGTGACTTCTTTAGGAGAATTCTTTTGATTAAATGCACATCCAGATAAGATAATCAAAGACATTGCATAAATAGTTAATTTTTTCATTTTCGTTTTATTTTTTGATGTTTAATCATAATTATTAGCCTGCATCATAAAAAGTTTTGATGCATATGTTTTAAAACATCTTTTCTTATATATTCAATGGTGGCAACTTTTTCGGTTATAAAGAACTTATTGATTATCTACTCTAAAAGTAATACTAAAATAATAAAGATTAAATGGCAAAAGGAACTTTTTCATTTGACGATTTAGACAAGGCAATGTCTAAAGTCGATGGCCTCGGATCAGTAATGACCGAGAATGAATTTTCTAAAATTAGTGAGTGGATTCCAACAGGCAATTATGTATTAAATGCGCAAATCGGTGGATCATTATTCAAAGGAGCTCCAGGAAATAGAGGTATAATGTTTACCGGCCCTTCTGGAACTGGTAAAACATTCTTGGCACTAAATGTAGTACGAGAAGCTATTAAAATGGGGTATTATGTCATATACGGTGACTCTGAAACCGCTATCGATATGGGTACAATGGAAAACTTCGGTATCGATCCATCTAAAGTTCGTTACCAACCTCTAAAAACTGTTTTGCATACAAGACATATCGTTATGAATCTATGTGCAACTTTAAGAGAACAAAAGAAAAAAGGTTTAGAACTACCAAAGATCATGTTCGTTATCGATTCATTAGGTAACCTTGCAACAGAAAAAGAATCTAATGATGCGCTTTCAGGTTCAGACAAACGAGATATGACTAAACAACAAAATCTACGTTCAATGTTCCGCGTTATAACCACAGATCTAGCTGAATTTAAGATTCCACTTATCATGACAAATCACACTTATGATGCAGTAGGTTCTTATTTCCCATCTCAGATCATTTCTGGTGGTGGTGGAGCAATCTATAATGCTTCTATCATTTTGCAACTAGGAAAAGCACAATTGAAGGATGATTCAGGAGCAGATGCCGGAGCAGAAGTTGCTTCAAAAACTGGTATCATTGTTACATCGAAACCTTTCAAGAACAGATTTGCAAAACCTATTGCAGTTAAGTTCCATATTTCATTCTACAAAGGTATGAATCCTTACGTAGGTCTTGAGAACTATGCTACATGGGAATGTTGCGGAATAGGAAGAGGTAAACTTATCGAAGAAATTATCGAAACTCCTATTTTTGAAGAAGACGGTGTAACTCCTAAAATGTACAGAGGAAAACCTAAAATCGAACGTACAAAGACCGGAAACTACATTTACGAAGCTGATCCAAAAGCTAATACTTTTGCAGTAAAGCATTTGGGTAAAACGATTAAAGGTTCAGGTATCTTTAGAGCAGAGGTATGGCCTGATGAGATTCTACATAAGTTAGATGACGAGATCATTAAACCAATGTTTGAATTGCCTAAATATGTATCAGATGAGGATGACTTAGCTGAAGAACTTGGATTAGGAGATGATTCAGAAAACGAAGAAGAATCAGCAGAATAAAAATAATGGTGCTAATCAAAACGGTTAGCACCACTTTTACATTATGAGAAAATATAGTGATTACAAATTAAAAAAAGACAATAAACCATTAACTAAAGAAGAATATCAGAATGTACAGTGGACGCAATTTAAAATAATCGTTCCTAATGCACAAGATAAAGAAGAGTTAATAGAAGCTTTTGAAAAGATTCATGATGAAGGTTACGACTCAGACATCATAGTTCTTAATCAACTTGCTCACATCTATCATGAATCTGGGCAATCCCGGATAATTGTAAACCCAAAAATATATGATCAAATATGAAACCTATACTGATTATTAGATTACCTAATGTCTCTCCATCTAAAGCTGTAGAGATAAAAGAAGAATTGCTACGAGCAATTGCTGAAAAACCCAATTTTAGCAATGACTATTACACATTCATTGTAGCTTCTCAATCACCTGAAATTTGTTTTGAGTTATTGAATAGTAGAGAACCATTACCACAACAACTAGAAGACCTAGTAAATAACTTGTAACCATGAAACGAGAAATATTTCATGTAGATAAGCATAACATTGATGATTATGCAAAGTCATATGGACATTGGATAGTAGATGGCGATGTATATGAATACATTGAAACATGCAAACTTGATCCTGATAGTAAATGGCAAACAGTCATAGTACAACGTGAATCCGATAGAAAATATTTCATGTTTGAATGGGGTTTCGCAGAAGGAATCTATTTTTATGAACCAATTTGGAGAGAAGTTATGCCATTCCCAGTTACTAAGATAGAATGGAAATGGGAAAAAGAACAACCTGACGACAATAATTTACCATTTTAACAATGAAAATAAAATACAAATATAATGTGCATCATCTTACAGAGTATTATCCTACTGAAGAAGATGCACTTTTCGATATATGCTCATTTCTACATGAAAGAGGCAGAATGACAGAAGAATGGTCCGATCTAGGAATGAAACCTGCATTTAAGAAGAAACTAGAAGAAGATGAAATCGACAAATTATTAACCTCACTTGTAGTTCAAGGTTTTTTGAAACAACGAATTGGAGCCGGAAAAAGAAAATACTATACGTTAATTTCACATACATTTAACGATATATTTTGAACTCTTTCAACCCATCACTAAAAGGTTTATAAACAATAAGATATGCAATCACAACATTTAGAAAAAATTTTTTATCACTATATAGATCAACGTCCTGAATTAGAAGGAATTGTATCTTCACGCTTCTTTTCTATACCAGCATTAAAAGAGGTTTTCGATATTCGAAAAGAATTTAGAGAACGGTATCATAAAGCTCCAACGGCATCTCAGATAAAAGAACTTGCAAAACTAAAGGGATTAGATGAAAGATTGCCAAATGAACGTATTGATGCTATATATGAGATTAACATGTCTCAATATGAAGAGACTTGGCTTGCAGAATCAGCAGAAGCATGGATAGAATATAAAAATCTAGATGCATCTGTTATAGATTTGGTACAATATCTTAAGACTGCAAAAGTAGATACTGAAAACGTAAAAGATGTAGTACAGACTGCAAAATCTATCATATCAGATAGAAATAATGTAGACTTTAAATTTGATGAAGGTTTGGATTTTTCAAATCCTGAATCACACAGACAATTTAAGAATGAAACGTTCTCATCTGGATACGAGTATATCGATACAGTTCTAGGTGGTGGTTATACTCCAAAAACTTTAATCGTATTAGCTGGACAGCCTAAGATTGGTAAGTCAATTTGGTTAGCCAATTTAGCTTCACAAGGTGTACGAAATGGATATAACACAGCATATATTTCATTTGAGATGGCAGATAGAAAAGTAATCAAGAGATTGGGTGCTAATCTATTAGGAATTAAAATGCAAGAATATGCAACTATAGCTGAAGACGGTGCAGAAATAAAGAAAAGACTTGCCAATGTGTCATCAAATAGTATGTTTGGTACACCTGGAGCTTTGAAAGTAAAAGAGTTTCCTACATCAACTGCTTCCGTTATAGACGTTGAAAATTGGCTAAAAAGAATGGAAGAACTAAAAGGCATAAAGTTTAAGCTGATAGTTCTCGACTATATAAATATTATGCGTAACTGGAGAAATCCAAATACGGAAAATACTTATATGAAGATTAAACAGATTGCTGAAGATTTACGTGCCATGGCAATGAGAAATAACTGGACTATTTTGACAGCTACTCAGTTTAATAGAGGTGCATACGATGCATCAGATGTTACAATTGAACAAATTTCTGAATCTGCTGGTCTTATACACACGGTCGACTCAATGTTCGGTATTATTCAAGATAGTATGATGTTAATGAATAATGAATATTATTTCAAAAATCTTGTAAATAGAGATGAAGGATATAAAGGTTCTAAGAAACGATTTACTATCAACTACGATTATATGCGAATATTGGAAGATTTGAACTCACAAATTATCGAAGGAGGGCTATAATGAAAAAGACTTTAATAATCATATCGATAGTTCTATTATCGATACTTTCAATTTACCTGCTATATTTGGCTATAACAGCCAAAGAAAAATACTTCAATAAAGTAACAATAGATACAGAAAATACGATAGTAAATGGTACTAAAGAAAAGTATTTAGATACTATCGTCTATGCAGGCCTCAAGTCACTGAATCTAAAAAACTTGAATGTTGTAATTTTGCCAATGTCTACTAATAATACAGAAGCGGGCATAGAATTTGATGCATACGTAGTAGAATTCAGCGGCTCATACTATATCTATATTCGTGATTATAGCAGACAAAAATCTATAGATGTACTATCCCATGAACTTATACACGTCTCACAATACAGAAATAAAAATCTGATCATAAAAAATGATATGCTAGTATTATGGAATGATTCAATTTATGACGGGCATATTATAGCTTATGAAAATAGACCATGGGAAATAGATGCATTTGACAGACAATCTTTTTTAGCAACTAAAATTCGAACTATTCTCTATGAATAATTTTGTTTTACATTCAGGAGGAGCAATCGGTTCTGATAGAGCATGGGATCAAATAGGCCAAAAAGCTGGTCTTTTACCCGATAATATCAATCACTATTATCTCAATACAAAAACTCCATTTGGTAACTTTGAGATAAACACTGCAGATTTCATTGAAGGTAAAGCAATGGTAAAGAAAGCTAATAGTATTCTTCATCGTAGGCCAGACAACTATATGAATTTGTTAGCAAGAAATTGGTGTCAAATAAAGTATTCTGAAGCTACATTTGCTATAGCAAATAGCTTAGATTTGAATACAAATATTGTAGGAGGTGGTACTGGTTGGGCAGTTGCAATGTCAATAATAGTTGAACATCCAACTTACGTATTTAATCAGTCAGATTCTAAATGGTACTTTTTTTCTTCTGCAAGCAAGCATTTCATAGAATGTGACACCCCTTCACTAACTAAAAACTTTGCTGGTATAGGAACCAGAGAAATACAGAGTAACGGACAATTTGCAATTGTAGATTGCTACTCAAAGACAATACACGATATTAAAATGATTAACGGTAAGATTAAAATAGAAGAACATGAAAATACGATTTGAGATAGGAGATGTTTCATCTGGCAAGACAGTAAAATGGTTCAATAATTCTTTGACTTTTGCAGATAAAATAGAAGACGAAAAGAATAGAATGTACAATTTTCTTTTAGAAAATGACAATTGCATAATTGATTCAGTAGATATGTTTCTTCTATATGCATTAAATAACGGCATCTTGGCACATGCAGTACAAAGCAATCCAAAAATAGATGCCGATGATGAGGAATATCATATTATTCCAAAGCTTGATCCAAATAAGTATAGAATTTTTGAAATTGACGATGATGGAGTTAAAGCCAATATTCAGAATGAAACCGGAAGTATAAACCATAATTACTTTAATTCATTAATGGGGAATGTAATGGATGATTTCTATACATCTCTGGTATACTTAGAGAGTGATAAATTTGAAAAAGGAAAAATAAAATGAGATATTTTACAAGTGACTTACATTTTGATGACGATAGATTAAATCTATTCGGAAGAGATATTCTTTTCAAGACAAAAGAAGAAGTGGATAACCACATCATAGAAAATTGGAACAAATTAGTAACAAAAGATGACTATGTAATCGTAATAGGTGATGTAGCATTATCTAAAGCAGGACTTGACAAAATGAAGCTCTGCAATGGTCGTAAAATACTCATAAAGGGTAATTACGATGAAGCAGCAACAGCAAAATTTGATGTATCAGATGCTCTGTTAGAACAGTATTTTGAATATGTAGCATCAGACGGATTCATAGGTGTAAAAGGAGAATCGTGTTACATGAACCACTATCCAGTAAATGGTAGACCAGACTTTTTCAATATTGTCGGTCATATACACGGCCTATGGAAAGTACAACGTAACATGATAAATGTTGGAACCGATGCTAATCATTTTACTCCAGTATCAGAAGACCAGATAGCATTTTCTATAAACGGTATTAAAAAGTTTTATGATCAAAACGTATTTGCAGGAGAACTAGAATGTAATATGACATATAAACCATCATTAAAACTAGAAAAAACAGATATTAATACTAAACCTAACGTTATTATTCCTGGTACTGCTGGCGATCCTAATTTATATACGATATTCTTAGCAGGACCAATCCAAGATGCTCCAGATTGGCAATCCAAAGCGATTGATTGGTTGAATGCAAATAGAGGAGACAAAACTTTTCAAATTGCATCACCTAGACGAAATTATGAAGCTGGAGAATTCAAATATGATGTACAAGTTAATTGGGAAACAAAACATCTAAACATGGCAAATAAAAAAGGTGTAATACTTTTTTGGTTAGCTAAGCAAGAAAATTTTAACCCAACTAGAGCATATGCACAGACTACAAGATTTGAGTTAGCAGAATGGCTATCAAAAGGGAATAATGAAACTTTAACTGTCGGTATAGAACCGGAATTTTCAGGTGAACGCTACATTAGAATGCGTGCCAAAAAACTTGAAATCAGTAATACGTTAGAAGATACATTAGAAGATGCAATAAAAAAATTACAATAAATGAGCAAGGCCCTTTTCGAAGAAGATTTTGTGGATGAAGAACCCGCAGAAGATATACGAGTAAATCCACTAAAAACCGATAAGATATTTCAAAATGACTATAATACAGGAAATTTAGAATTTGAAGAATACGGTCCTCCTAAAGTAGATCAAGAGTATATCGATAACAACATGGAAAGTTATTATGATTCTAATAACTATTTTGAGAAAATGCAAAATATGGAAAAAGTTGATGCATTTTTCAAAACTTCAGAAATCGGCACTATTCTAGGAGCAAAAAAGAAAGTTCCTAAACAAATGATACCACGATTGTATATTTCAATGAGGGATTGTTTCAAAAAAGATGAACTTACAGAAACTGAATTTTTTACTATTATAGCAGAATATTTCAGTATGTCTTATGAAGTTTTTTATGAAAATATCCCAGCGGTATACAGAGAAGTCCTCGTTAGAGAATTAGATAATAAATTCGGCATTCTAAAAAAGAGAGGACAACGAAAATTATTCTAGAGCTTATTTTGTTCTTTAAGCTTATATATAGAATAAAAAATGCCAAGAAAACCACATAGTTATCACTATATCTATAAAATAACTTGCAATATCACGGGTAAATATTATATAGGCATGCATTCTACATCTAATCTTGATGATGGATATATGGGTTCTGGACTGCATATATACAGATCTCTGAAGAAATATGGAATAGATAATCATGTTAAAGAAGTCTTAGAATTTTTATCTGATAGATCATCTTTATCTGATAGAGAAAGGGAGATAGTAAATGAAGAACTTTTAGAAGACTCATTGTGCATGAATATAGCAAAAGGAGGATCTTACTCATCTGGAACCACTGGGAAACGTTATACATTAGAATCACGTAAAAAAATGGCTGAATGGGAAAGAACTCTAGAAACAAGACAACGTATGAGTAATGCTGCTAAAGGAGTGCAAAAGTCTGATGAACATCGAAAGAATATTTCAGAGGCGCAAAAGGGTACTAAGAAACCATGGGTTAATAAAAGTGATAAATTCAGAGCTAATCTATCTGCTAGAATGTCAGGAAAAAAACTTTCCGAGGCAACAAAGCTAAAAATGATAGCTACTATGACTGGCAAAAAGTTAACGGAAGAACATAAGCAGAATATGCGTAAACCGAAAGCTAAAATAGAATGTCCACATTGTGGAAAAATAGGAGGGACTGGAGCAATGCAACGACATCATTTTAGCAATTGTAAAATGAACAAATAAAAAATGAAAAAATTCAAATACGTTGATGAAGAAACATTTACAGAAGAGATAGTAAAATTTACTGAAGAATTTGTAATGATTGCAGAACAACTAAATGAATACTCAGGAAATCATGGACCGATAATAGTCGGTAAAGATAAAAAAAGTTTATGTTTCCCAATAGATATCAGTGAAAATCGTAAAGATAAAGAATCTGGGAAACATCTATACATAATAACAATACGAAAATATGAGTCATAATTTTGATATTTATGAACATCGTAAAAGACTTCCAGAGTTAAAACGAGCTTTCATAGTAACGGATACACATCTAGGTGTTAGAAATTCATCCATTGAATGGCTCGATATAATAAAGAATTATTTCGATAACTTTTTTATTCCACTTATCACTAAAGACTACAAACCTGGTGATTTTATTATGCACTGTGGAGATGTATTCGATTCAAGACATTCTTTAAACTTACTTGTACTGAATGAAGCTGTTTCAATTTTTGAGAAATTAGCACAGATTATGCCAGTTGTTATCATACTGGGAAATCACGATTTGTACAGAAAAGATTCCAATGAAGTCAATTCAAGTAAGAGCTTAAAATGGATTCCTAATGTCTTTATCTTTGAAGAACCAGAAGTTATAATTGCTGGTGGAAAAAGATTACTTTTAATGCCATGGAGAAAATCTGTAGAAGACGAAATTGCTACTATTGAAGGTAACAATGCAGATTATCTATTCTGTCATACAGAAGTAAAAGGCTTAAAGATGGGTAAATATACTGCATCAGAAGGTGGTATACAATTAGATTTACTGAATAAGTTTAAACGTGTATATAGTGGTCATATTCACTATTCACAATTAAGCAGAAATTTCAGGATGGTAGGATGTCCCTATCAGTTAACGAGATCTGACATAGGAAACGATAAAGGAATTTGGAAACTCGATTTCGAAACTGATGTTGAAGAATTTACATCTAACGATTATTCACCTAAGTTCGTAAGAATCTTATTTGAAAAAGTCCTAGAAATGGAAATAGAAGATATAAACAAGATGTTCATGAACAATTTCGTAGACATTTTAGTACACCCGAAATGGTCTATGCTTTTCCCTTTTAGTGCCTTTTCAGAAGATTTAGAGAATACGTATAGACGATTAGAATTTATTCCGCGTACCTCAGATGTTGACGATCAAGGTTACGTCATAAGTGAAGAATGTGAAGTTGAAAATTTTGATTTACTTACATTAGCAGAAAAAGCTATTAATGCATCATCACATGATGAAAAGTTAAAGAACTTACTACTAACTACAATCAAAAAACTACACTATTCAGTACTAAATGAAAATATATTAGATGACTAAACAAGAACAGTTACTATACATAGAAGCCCAGATTAAAAAATTTGGAACAAGAGGTGTAGATAGAAAAAATGATGTCATAAAAACGTCCATTACCCCAGATGTGCAACGTGAAATAAACTTAGATGATGGAATGTCTATAATAGCTAGTTTTTTACCGAAAGATAACATAGGCTACAATATTCTAGGACAAAGTTCAATGAATGAAAATGATGAACATCGTTATCAGAGAAAAGGAAATCACATACTATATGGGTATTTCCTCGATTTTGGTGATTCAATAGAAATCACCATGATTATCAAAGACAATGAAGATCATATATCTTTATCTGATGTAAACGATCTTGAGAATGGTTATCTGGGTATGAGAATCGACTTAATGGCGACACAATTCTTACCCGATAACATACTATCGTTCAAATTGGCTGATAGAGAAATAGCTGATAGTTGGAAAAACTCTGGTATGAACTGGGAAGAATTTACACATAAGAAAAGAGGATTTATTGTTGGCAAAAAATTTGGACTATGAAAATATTACGTTGTGAATTTAGAAATTTTGGTAGTTATGGCAACAAGCTACAAGTTATAGAAATGCCAGATAAAGCAGGATTTTCTTTAGTAGTAGGTAAGAACGGTCATGGAAAATCTACATTATCAGACGTTATAAAGTTCGGAATATTCGGAAAGCTTGAAACTAAAAAGATGAAAGATATTCCGAACCGATTAAATAAGCATACAGAGATAAAAATTGATCTTCAGACTCGAAGAGGTTTGGTTACTATTGAAAGAGGACTAGAGCCAGGATATTTCAGACTATTCTTAGACGGTAAACACATCGATAAAGCTGGAAAACGATCTGTTCAAGACTTTTTAGAAGAAGAACTATTAGAAATGCCATTTTACGTATTCTCTAATACTCTTTCATTATCTATCAATGATTTCAAATCATTTGTCAAAATGTCAAACTTTGATAAACGAGCAATTATCGATAAGATATTCGGTTTGCAGATTCTAAATAAAATGCGAGACTTGCTTAAACAGCAAACCAAGCGACTTAAAGATGAGATAGAACAATTAGGAGCAACTGCTACAGCATTTGGTAAAACACTTAAAAGTTCTGAAGATGAATTGAATAATCTTGCTAAACGTATCTTGGAATCAAGAGGTGAAAAAGTTGAATTATTAAAAGAGCAAAAAATAAAGCTTGAAGAGTATATTGATAGATCGCATGCAAAAGAAAGTGAAATAAATTCCAAGATAGGGAAAGCTAAAGAAACGAAACGAGCTATAGATAAGAGTCTATCAGGTGAATTGCAGTATAAAAAAGAACTTACACAGCAAATTAAACTCTATGAAAATTCTCAATGTCCGGTTTGTGCTTCAGATTTAACTACTGATTTCCACAAAGATAATCAGAAAGTTATAGAAGAGAATCTTACTGGATGTCTAAAACGAATAGATGCATTAAGAGAACATCAAACCAGAATAGACGGAATTTACGAGAAGATAGATCAAGCTAAAAATTCAGTAATGAAACAACTTTCATCTGCTGAAACACAGTTGAAAGGTGTAAATAATGAGCTTAGAATAATCTTAGAGAATGGCAGTGATGTATCTGAACAGACTCAATCACTTAAGAAGATCGCTGAAGAGGCAAAGATGAATATCCAACAGTCTGGTAAAAACAAATTCATGTCTGAAAAGAAAGTAAATTTCTTTTCATTAGTAGATGAAATACTTGGCGAAAAAGGTATAAAACAGATGGCAATTCGTTCTATCTTACCCTCTCTAAATACTGAGATTCAACGTTTAATAAATATGCTTGGTATTGAACATCGTATACTTTTTGATGAAGAATTTAACTCACATATATCACATTTTGGTATAGAAGTTAGTCCTGACACATTAAGTACCGGTGAATCAAAAAAGGTTGACTTTGCAGTTTTACTTTCAATAGTGAAATTAATGAAGTTGAAATACCCGGGAATGAACATAATTTTCTTAGATGAGATATTTTCATCAATCGACGGAGATGGGATATATCATATTTTGAAGATTCTAAGAGAAACTGTTAGAGATTTAGAATTGAACACTTTTGTAATTTCTCACTATCCTTTAACTTCAACAGAATTTGACTATAAAATAGAAATCGAGAAAAGTAAAGGTTTCTCATCATTTACAATAGAAGCAGTAGAATAATATGATTAGAGTTTACGTAGCAAGTCCTTATACATTAGGCGATTCAGCATTAAATGTAAGAAGACAAATAGATAAGTTTGAAGAATTATCGAGGTTAGGTTTTGCGCCTTTTAACCCACTTTATGCACATTTTCATCACATGTTTTATCCAAGAACAGATGATGAATGGTTACAATGGGATTTTGAATGGTTAAAAGTAGCAGATTGCATGCTAAGACTACCAGGTAAAAGTCGTGGAGCAGACGAAGAAGAAAAAGTAGCAAAAGAAAATAATATCCCTATCTATTTTTCATTGAAAGATTTATGTGCACACTATGGCATAAAGTATGTCAAAGATGAAAGATTGAATGAAATAGAAGATAGAGTAAACGGTACAAATTTATGAAAAAGGGAAGCGAATTAATATCAGAAGAACGTGAAGAACAGATTGTAAAACACAATTGGAATCTTCAGAATGATGAAGACTATAAACAAGGCGAGCTTATTAAAGCCGCTTTGTTCTGCATAGATCAACAAATATTTGAATGGCCATGGCAATGGACTACTAAATTCAGAGAAAAGATAGTTAATAAAACTAAAATTGAACAATTAACAGTTGCTGGAGCACTTATTGCTGCAGAAATAGATAGACTGCAAAATGAACAAAAATAAAGTTTTGCTTACAGATTTTAATTCAACACGATGGTATAACGTGAATGAAGAATCTGTTAATACTGCAATAGATAAATTCTTAAATAGAGAAAATAGTCTATGTATTGGTGAATTAGGACATCCAGACACTTGTGAAATACACTTAGGTAATGCTACACATGCAATAACTGATATTTCATCAGAAGACATGAAAATATTCGGTCACATAGAGTTTTTGAACAGTGAAAAGGGCAAATTAGCAAATGAACTGTTTAATAGTAATCTATGTGAATTGGGTATACGAGCAGTTGGCATAACAAATGTCCATGAAACAATCATACACGATATCATATCTTGGGACTTGATACCTTCTAGTCATACATACAAAGGAACTGATACATGCCCATCATATATCAAAAGATGGAAAGAACAGACTCGTTTCTTATCTTCGACAACAAAGATAATAGAAAATGAATTTTTTCAGAAAATTCTAGCTATGGGCAAAGAAGCAATTCCATTCATCTTAGACGATATCGAAAAGTCACCTTCTACATTAGTATGGGCATTA
>Ga0302285_10000082_pt1 | contig 61266 bp, 57 predicted proteins | sample III_Fen_E2_2_FD_200455 | JGI IMG/M metagenome (GOLD analysis project Ga0302285, IMG submission 200455) | Peat permafrost microbial communities from Stordalen Mire near Abisko, Sweden - III_Fen_E2_2 | ecosystem: Environmental > Terrestrial > Soil > Wetlands > Permafrost | place: Sweden: Abisko... | reverse complement strand
TTCGGGCAATGACATACCTGAACGTTTAGGCTTTGCCGGTACTACGATTTCACATCCTGGCTCGGGTTTGGAACCACGTCCTGCTTTTTCCACGGTACCGTTCATATAAATGATGTAAGTATGATTTTTCTTTGCACTGGAACTATAGCCACCAGACTGATCCACATAAAAAGCCAAATGCTTTCCCTGACGGTATGCCACTGTATTTGGATACATGACCTCGCCATTAACCTTCACTGTTCCGCTATACTGAGGTACAATGATCTTATCCCCTTCACGTAGCACAATATCATCGTCGCTGCCAGGATTTTCCAAAGCCTTATCCAGATGTATTCCGACATAATATGTAGAGCCAATATCCAGCTTACTGATATTTACAGAATCTTTCTCTCCAGATTGCGATTGTGCCATCTTCAGTACAGATTCCATTCGTAAACGCTCCTCAGGGGTAATCGTTCTCTCAAGACGAGCACCCTTTGTATATGCCATATTATTAAGTCCTCCGGCTTTTTGAATTATCTCGCTTAAGCGTTCGCTTTTCTTTGAAAGCGTGTATGTACCACCGAACAAGACTTCGCCTTCAACCCTGACATTTTGTTGAGCACTGTATGCCGGACTCCTCCGTACGTAAACTTCATCGTATGGCATAAGTTTAAAACTCTGTTCCCCATCAATAACAAAACCATCTTTCAATGAGAAGCTAAATGTCTTAGCCACATCGGCAGTTGATATCGTCGCTTTAGGGTCTGAAATACGACGAGCAACATCCACCTTTACAGTCGAAGCTGCATCCTTAAGCCCTCCAGCCTGTAAGACAAAGTCTTCAAGTGTTTCGTTCTCGGCATATTGATATACGCCGGGATAAACCACCTCTCCATGAATTGTCATTGTCTGATCTTCCTTTACCTCTTTTTTACTTGGTATATAAAGGACATCCTCGTTACGCAAAAGTACATCCGCAACTTTACCGGACATGATACCCTTGACATCAACAGACAAGGCTTCCAGAGTCCTGTCATCTTTCATTCTGTGCATTACAGCATGATCTACAAACGCATCCTCGGTAACACCTTCTGCATGTTCAATAAGAGAACGCACACTCGTAATCTCTCCTCCTACTTGGTACATACCCGGTCTGAAGACAGCTCCTTTGATCTCAACCATATTAGAGTATCTTTTCAAAACGGAATCAACACTTACTGAATCTTCATCATCAATACGGAATGTATTTAAGTCGAATTCACCTACATTATATACGGAATACTCATGACCTGACTTGCGAACGACTCTTATGGATTTCTTATAAGCATCACCCGTAAAACTGCCTGCATAACGCAAGACTGTTCCAAGACTCTCATTCTTTCGCATTTCGTAATACATAGGTCGTTTAACTTTCCCGGTCACATTGACCAGACAGTCATAAGGACTGACCACAATAACGTCATTATCAGCAAGACGAACATCTCCAGTCAACTTTCCATTAAGTATATAGTCATAGACGTCGACAACAGTAATTAGTTTATTATGACGATATACCTTAATATTTCGGAGTGTTCCTATATCATTAGTTCCACCTGCCATGTATAAAGCATGGAAGACAGTAGCGAAGGCTGATAGTGTATATGTACCGGGAGTCCTCACCTCCCCCATCACATTAACCATAATCGTACGAGTCTGCCCCACGGTCAACTGTATCTTAGAATTCTGGTACCGCGCACCGAGCTGAGAACGCAATCTCGAGTTTGCCTGAGAAACAGTTAAACCGCTCAATTGTATCGGTCCAAACCCTTCGATCTGAACAGTTCCATCTGGAGATACTGTCTCTGCAAAAGTGTTCTGAGAAGCCCCCCAGACATCGATATTGACAGCATCGCCAGGACCTAATCGATAGTTTTGAGGAGTCGCAATATTCATATTGGGTTCAAAAGAAAGATTCTTCTGATTAAAAATATCTCTTCCGAAGACTTTTTTACCTAAGTTTTCGTTATTCTCCGATGAATCCGGAATAATCGTAGCCATTTCCTTTTGCATCTGTTCAAATTCAGGATCATTGGCATCATAGGTATGGGTATAATTAGACTGATTGGCATCTTGTTTTCTATACTGAGACACCGTACTACTCTGAGTTTTTCCTTTGGATGAGCGCATTCGCGAATTACTATATTTGCTTGTTCCAGTCAAATCCTTAGCATTCATACCACTGCTTTGCTGCGTCTCATATTTCTTTTTTACTCTGCGAATCTGTTCAATATTAACCCCACGCTGCATTAGCTGGGTTACAATCTGTGTTGATGAAGTTCCCTTTTCGTGCTGTTCCATTACGAATTGAGCCACCTGCTCGTCAGACATGGAGCTTTGCGCAAACATATCTATAGAAAGAAAGAGAAAGAGAGGTAATAATATTAATATTTTTTTCATATTCAATATAGTATACATTAAAATTTCTTGCCACTGACTATAGCATATATCGTATCTATCACGATATGTATATCCAGCAAAAGCGACCTGTTTTCAAGATAATGGATGTCCATGTGAAGACGTTTTAACATTTTCTCCATCGTATCAGTATATCCATTATATAACGTAGCTTCAGAAGTCAAACCCGGACGCATCTCGAATATGAGTTCATAGTCAGGATCTTCTTCCATAATCTTGTCAATAAAATACTGACGCTCCGGACGTGGCCCAACAAAAGACATATTACCTTTCAGAACATTGTATAGTTGTGGTAATTCATCTAAATGATGACGCCTAAGGAAACATTCCAGTTTTGTCATTTTGGTGACATCGGGAGCAGCAACCAGCTTCGGACAGTTATCCTCATCTTCATTTGACATTGTCCGAAACTTATAGATGACAAAAGGCTGTCCTCTATATCCGATTCGTTCCTGTGAAAAAATCACAGAGCCCGTTCCTTGCTTCTTTAATAAAAAATAAACAACTAGAAATATCGGGGAAAGAACCACTAGGCCAACAAAAGCGCATATTACATCTGCGACTCTTTTTGTTGCACGTTCTGCTACATTCATACTATCGTGAGAATAGGTCAAGCAAGCGACTTGTTCCATAATTATTTAATTACGCATTCGGTTAATCTTGTTTTAAGTATAACTTGATTTTTATAATTTTATTGCAAAGGTACTAAAAAAAAAGTAAAATTGACACGTAATAGACAAAAACATGTAGACTCAAAAAACATAGTACCAGAAGTTAACTAAAAATACTTAATTATTTTCGTACTTTTCATTATTTTTATTATCTTTGCAGCAGTTTTCAAGTGAGGAAACTGCTTAACTGCTCGGGGTTGACTGGATTTGACAGCGGGTTGGAATGGTATGTAAGCATGCGGAGCGCGGACAGTCTGCTCCTAAATATCGGTTGTCAAAAATTTATCTGGCGAAAATAATTACGCTCTTGCTGCCTAACCGAATCACAGTAGGTTACTGGCTTTATCCCTTTATTAGATAAAAGGACGAGACATCACTCGGAAGCTGTTGTTCCGAAGTATTTCGGTCTAGTGGTGCAGTTTAATCGGAAATAGTCATTGCGTGCTTCGGCGCATTGATGAAACTTTAGAAGATAAGGCTACGGTCGGTGGTTCAGGTCTTGCCGCAGCACGAAAATTAAAGGCTGAAATAAGCATGTAGAACGCGTATGGTTTCCCTGTTTGGACGAGGGTTCGAATCCCTCCAGCTCCACCAAGCACATATTGATGTACATTGCCAGACATTTGAATGTTAGAGGCAATGTACATTTTTTATATCAAATGAAAAATACATTTCTTATATTATATTGAATAAGGTGAAATATTAGTTGCGTATATCACTAGAAAAGCGTAACTTTGCACACATCATTAAATTTATTCCTCACAGAGAATGAAAGAATTAGCTTTAAAGTACGGATGTAATCCGAATCAAAAACCATCCAGAATCTTCATGAACGAAGGCGAACTGCCTATCGAAGTTATTAACGGACGCCCAGGATATATCAATTTCATGGATGCGCTTAACAGTTGGCAACTTGTTAAAGAGCTGAAAGCTGCTACGGGCATTCCCTCCGCAGCCAGTTTCAAGCACGTTTCACCAGCCGGAGCTGCAGTAGGCCTGCCACTGAGCGACACTCTGAAGAAAATTTATTTTGTTGATGACATCAAATTACCACTCTCACCTTTGGCTTGTGCTTATGCAAGAGCCCGCGGTGCCGACCGCATGAGCAGTTACGGTGACTTTATCGCATTGAGTGACACCTGTGACGAGGTTACAGCCACCCTGATAAAACGTGAAGTCAGTGATGGGGTGATTGCACCGGATTATACTCCTGAGGCTATTGCTATTTTGAAAGACAAGCGTAAAGGCACATATAATGTGATTAAGATAGACCCGGATTACAAACCTGAGCCTATAGAGCATAAACAAGTTTTCGGAATAACATTCGAACAAGGACGTAACGAAATTAAGCTAGACGATACAAAACTATTCGAGAACATCCCTACAAAGAACAAAGTATTCACTGATGAAGCCAAACGTGACCTTATTATATCTTTGATAACCCTTAAGTACACTCAGAGTAATTCTGTATGCTACGTCAAAGACGGTCAGGCAATCGGTATCGGTGCAGGTCAACAGAGCCGTATCCATTGTACACGTCTGGCAGGAAATAAGGCTGATATATGGTTTCTACGCCAACACCCGAAGGTTATGAATCTACCGTGGGTGAAAAATATTCGCCGCGCTGATCGCGATAACACGATAGACGTTTATATCAGCGAAGACTATGACGAGGTATTGGCTGACGGTATATGGAAGAACTTCTTTACGGAGAAACCAGAAGTGTTAACAACGGAAGAAAAGAAAGAATGGATTAAAAAGAACAGTAAAGTAGCTCTGGGTAGCGATGCTTTCTTCCCATTTGGTGACAATATAGAACGAGCACATAAGAGCGGTGTGGAATATATTGCACAGGCTGGTGGCTCTGTCCGTGATGACAATGTCATTGATACATGCGACAAATACGGCATAACAATGGCATTTACAGGTATACGCCTATTCCATCATTAATTAAACATACAAATATGAGCAAAGGTGACGATATTGAGGAGATAATCGCAGGAGGCGGGGTCGTCTTCAGAAACACTCCGAAGGAGGAATCGGATGACAAAAAGAAGGTGAAGACAAAGGCCAAGAAAAAGGCATACATCACTGGAGCGCACGGTAGCGGAAGTGCAAAACAAAAAGCCAAGTACCGGGAGCAACGTGCCAACCGACGACATAAATAAATACGATCCCGTAAATTTCTTAGCAACTATACTTTTTATAGCCTAAATGAAGAAATTTACGGGATAATTTTTTATTAATTATTTTCCCTTTGCTAAATAATTTTTCTGTGCTCGGATTATTACGCCTCCACCTGACTGCTTTGTGAATGTTACCAAGTCGGTCTTTATGACATTGTTACGGCAATCAAAAATCAAATCCGGATCAAACGTCCTCCCATTTATACGCGTTTCAAAATGACAATGCTCCGTTGTCGCGCGTCCCGTTCTTCCTGTTAGGGCTATTACCTGACCAGCTTTCACCTTATCACCCACTTTTACAAAATTCTTTGAATTATGACTATATAAAGTCTCAAGTCCATTGTCATGGCGTATTATCACACAGTTTCCGTAACCATAATGTATTCCCGAAAGAGTTACGACCCCATCAAAAGCGGCGAGTATATTATCATTAGGTTTTGTTTTTATATCTACACCACTATGACCACGTTTTCCTCCATAAGGACTTATGACGTGGCTTCCTGGCAGTGGATAACTCCACTCATTAGGACTCAAATTTGCGAGATTCATGGTAAATTGATTTTTAAACGAAGAATCATCCTGATAGTTTATTCCTCCGCTAGATTGTTCTTCAGAAGAAGCTATACTCTTGCTCCCTTTGCCACTTTTATCCTTATTATCTTCAACACTGAGTTGAATACGCCCTCCATCTTTTTGACATACGATAGTCTGTCGGATAAGTCTGTGACGACTGACATCAAATATCATTTCCGGGTTTATACGTCCGCCATTGATCATTACTTCGAACTGGCAATACGTACGCCCACCGTCACTACCTACAATAGCAATAGTCTGCCCTGCTTTTACTTTCGTACCAACATCGACAAGATTCTGAGCATTATGGCCATAGACAGTTTCCAAACCGTTATCATGACGAATGACAATGACATTTCCATATCCGGGAGTAGAACGTGATAGACGAACGACTCCGTCGAACATAGCTTTCACATTATCGCCTTCTTTCGTAGATATTTCCATACGATAGTCACTTAAAATCTTAGCTTTACCGACCGGCAAAGGGAAGCTCCATTCATTGGGTCGCATTATCTCAAAATTTATACTGAACGCATTGGTACTGGCAAATAACCCAGGTGTAATAATGCTCACCTGCTGCTGTTCGACAGATGTAAGAGTATTATTTGCCACTACAGTCGAAAACATAACGAGAGTAGCGCATGAGAGGATGTGTTTTAGTTGAAAATGCATATTAATCAAAAGGTTAAAGAAAAAATCAATTTATAAATATTCCAGAGAGAATTCTGCCCGAATTAATGGATAGCTTACGGGCTGAAAAGAACTCATCGGCATGAGAATAGGTGCAGATACCTGCTACCGAAATGTTACGGGGGTTCACACCCACATCGGCCAATTGCATGCGACAACATTCCCACAAATCAATGTGCCATTTCACAAATCGCCGGCTAATTCTGTCCATATCAAAACCGGCATCAGAGAATTCCTGCCAGACCTCATCTCCAACTTCAAAATTAGCTAAAGATATACCTGGTCCGATACAAGCATGCAACGTAGCAGGTACTGTGCCATAAGCGGCTGTCATCTCTGCGACAGCCTTCTCTATTATTCTCTTAACAGTACCACGCCATCCGGCATGTACAGCACAACAAGCATGTTGTTTTTCATCATACAAGAGAATCGGAATGCAATCAGCTGTTGACACTGCCATACAAACCCCTGTCATGTTTGTCATAACAGCATCAACGCCCTCTAGTTCAGCCTTTTGTCGTTCTTCATCAAGTTCAAGCAATCTGAGATCAATCTTCTGAACAACAACACCATGGGCCTGGTGCGGAATAATCAGTTTTTCAGGAAAAAGACCAAGTTCATGACACAATGCAATTCTATTTTTTAAGACGTCGTCCACATCATCTCCGCAATACAGATTTGCATTGAATGATGCGTAAGCACCTTTACTGTATCCACCATAACGCGTCGTACTGAATGCCGACACATTTGGGGATATATCATAATATTTAATGACGGGGACCCTCATCGACATTCTCGTACTCGAAGTCGTCCAGATCTTCCACGTCTTCACCATCGATATTAATGTGATCAGCATCAACATCAACATCTTCTATACTAAGTTCCTCAAACAAACTACCTAGATCCTTATCACGATGGACTAATGACTCCTCTGACGTTATCTCCTGCAGTTTATTGCTTTCACTGTTAAGTTCCTTCCAAAGCACATCTTTGAGTTCATCAATCCCCTTGCCTGTTACAGCGGAAATAAAAACCACTGGCAGATCCTCTGGTACAGTTTCTTTTATCATATCGATGAGCTCATCATCCAAAAGATCACATTTAGTTACAGCAAGCACTTTATGCTTGTCGAGCATATCAGGATTAAAGTTTCTAAGCTCATTTAAGAGTATCTCATACTCATGTTTTATATTTTCTGTATCTCCTGGAACCATAAACAAGAGCAGAGAATTTCTCTCTATATGGCGAAGAAAGCGAAGTCCTAACCCTTTACCTTCACTTGCGCCTTCTATAATGCCCGGAATATCAGCCATTACAAATGACTGACGGTCACGATAACTGACAATTCCAAGTGATGGTTCAAGTGTTGTGAAAGGATAATTGGCTATTTTGGGACGAGCACTTGACACTGCCGACAGCAATGTACTCTTGCCCGCATTTGGAAAACCGACGAGACCTACATCCGCAAGCAATTTCAGCTCCAGAATAATATTCGTCTCTGTCATTGGTTCACCAGGTTGAGCATATCGCGGAGCCTGATTGGTGGCAGTGCGGAACTGAAAATTACCTTGTCCACCTCTTCCGCCTTTCAGCAACAATACTTCCTGACCATCGTAAGACACATCACAGATATACTTACCTGTCTCTGCATCATAGACGACAGTACCACACGGCACATCGATATATTTATCCACACCGTCTGTACCATGACATTTATCTCTACCACCATTACCACCGTGTTCTGCAAAGACATGACGTTCATATCGTAGATGTAACAACGTCCAAAAATTGTGATTGCCACGTAGGTATATACTACCACCATGACCACCATCGCCACCATCAGGACCACCATTGGGCTGATATTTTACATGACGAAGATGCATAGAGCCCTTACCACCCTTACCTGAGCGGCAGTATATCTTGACATAGTCGACGAAATTTGATTCTAGCATATACCTTTGTTTGTTATATATTATAATTATATATTATCAATAACATTGCAGACATCAGCAGTGATTCTTGCAAGTTCACCATATCCTTTAATATAATGGTGTAAGCCCTCATTCTTATACCATTCTATCAGAGGAGTAGTCTGCTTGTGATAAACCACAAGACGTTTCTTGATAGTTTCTTCATTATCGTCAGCACGACCGGTCTGCTGTCCACGCAGAATAAGACGTTTCATCAGTACATCCTCCGGAGCATAGAGTTCTATCATCGCTGCAATCTTATGTCCACGTTCGGCGAGCATACTTTTAAGTGCCTCTGCCTGAGGTATTGTTCTTGGAAAACCATCAAAAATAACACCCTTGTGTTCCTTACCGAAGCTATCATACACACTTGCAAGAATATTTATCATCAAATCATCAGGAATAAGCTGACCATTATCAATAAAGCTTTTGGCTGTATTGCCGAGTTCTGTCCCGTTTTTAATTTCATTACGCAACACATCACCTGTCGAGATATGCTCCAAGCCATATTTGACAATAAGTTTCTCACTCTGCGTCCCCTTTCCTGAACCGGGAGCACCAAAAATTACGATATTTTTCATTTTTATAATTTATGTTGTTTAATATTCATTCTTCTACTAAAGAATAGATATCACGCATATTTCTACCCTGCTGATCATAATCGAATCCATAACCAATTATAAATTCATTGGGTATTTTCATTGCCACATATTCAATATTCAACGGTATCTCAAGTTTATCCGGCTTCTGCATAAGAGTGCAGATATGGACAGATTTTGGATTTCTTGTACCTAGAGTCTCTATCATACGTTGCATGGTATGACCGCTCTCGACAATATCCTCGACGATAATAACATCTCTCCCGGAAATATCCTCATTAAGTCCAATGACTTCCTTCACCTTACCTGTGGATGTTGTGCCTTGGTAAGAAGCTAATTTGACAAAAGAAATTTCACATGTAATATCCATGTATCTCATCAAATCAGCAGCAAACATGAAACAACCGTTAAGGACGCCTAATAACAAAGGGTTCCTGCCGGAAAAATCCTCATTGAGACGATTGGCAACAGCCCTGATATTTTTCTGTAATTCAGCTTCAGGATATGCTAAAGCGAAAGTTTTATCCTTAATTTTTACGGTCTGCATTATATGAATTTATATATTTTGGCACAAAATTACTAAAAATCTTCCGAACTATCGCTATAGATTAGTATTAATTTTGTAATTTTGCATCGTATGAAGATTTTTACAAGTGCTCAAATTCATGAGCTTGACAAATATACGATAGAGCACGAACCCATTTCTTCGATAGACCTAATGGAACGTTCGGCTAAGGCATTGACTCACGCCATCTGTAGTGTGTGGAGTAATGCTACACCAATTGTGGTATTTGCAGGACCTGGAAATAACGGAGGCGACGCTCTTGCTGTTGCAAGGATGCTCACAGATATCAACTATAAAGTAAGTGTTTTCCTATTTAATATTAATGGACATCTCTCACAAGATTGTGCATGTAACAGCACGCGACTTATCGACAATAAACGTGTAGAGTCCTTTACTGAGATAAAACAAGAATTTGATCCACCAAAGCTCGAAAGTGGTACTCTGGTCATAGACGGATTGTTCGGATCTGGACTCAACAAACCTCTTACCGGCGGATTTGCATCACTGGTGAAATACATTAACGCCTCACCGGCCAAGGTCGTGAGTATAGATATTCCATCGGGGTTGATGACCGAAGACAACACCTATAATGTAAGAGCTAATATTATAAAGGCAGATATAACACTAACACTTCAACAGATCAAGTTATCGTTTCTGTTTGCAGAAAATCAGCAATACATCGGCAAACTTAAGATTTTGGACATACGCCTCAGTCAAGATGGTATCAACACTATCGATGCACAATATTCGATGTTGGAAGAGAAAGACATCAGAAGCCGAATGCTAGTTAGGAATCCATTTGCACATAAAGGAATGATGGGTAATGTACTTATCATAGCTGGAAGTTTTGGCATGGCAGGCGCCGCTACCCTTGCATGCAAAGCCTGTCTTCGCTCCGGAGCAGGAAAGGTGACAGCGCATATACCTAAATGCAATATAGGAATTATGCAGACTTCTGTGCCAGAAGTTGTTGTACAGTGTAGCCATGATGAAACGTTCTTCTCCGAAGCAGTCGACAGTGATGACTTTGACGCTATGGCCATCGGATCTGGATTAGGACAGGCCGATGTCACAGCGATAGCAATGATTGCACAGCTTCGTCGCACACAGGCACCCACTGTAGTGGATGCCGATGCTTTAAACATCTTAGCAAGTCATCGTGCTTGGCTTCAGCAACTTCCAAAAGATATAATCATGACTCCACACCCCAAAGAACTGGATAGACTCGTCGGCAGGTGTAATGACGGTTATGAACGGTTGATCAAAGCCTGTGACTTTGCTGAACATTCTCAAGCATATATCATATTAAAAGGTCATTATAGTGCTTTGTGCATGCCCGACGGGCATGTAATTTTCAATTCTACGGGGAATGGTGGTATGGCAACAGCCGGTTGCGGCGATGTTCTAACTGGTATAATAACAGGTCTTTTAGCTCGCGGATACAAACACGGTGACGCTTGTATTGTTGGAATGTATCTCCACGGACTGGCTGGCGACCTAGCGGCAAAAGATCTTGGAGAGGAGAGCGTCATTGCAAGCGACATCATCAAATACCTACCCAAGGCATTCAAACGAATTAACGATTAAATAAAAGTTTATATCATGAGACATTTTCTTCTATCAAGCCTGTTCATCATAGCTAGTAGCGGCGCATTAGCCCAAACTAACGTTACACAATACAAACCGGGAGTTACACCAGAAGGGGTGACATACTTTCTTCCACGCACATCCTTACGCGTAGTGTTGCAAATAGAGAAAACAACATACAAGCCTGGAGATTTCTGCAAGTATTCAGAGCGTTATCTAAGTATGAACGGTACTGAATATGAACCTTACTCTTTATTTAAAATAATCTCAGCCCGTCTGTACACCGTGGGAGTACCAGACAAGAAAAAATGTTATACCATAAAATTCGATGTGAAAAGTTCTGCATCGAATGTAAAATTGAATGAAGACGGAATTTTATTAGCTATCAACGCTGATGCAGCAGTTCACTCTGAGATAAAACCATTCATAAGCGCGCGTAAGCCAGAGCCTATAAATTCCAGGAAATATCTAACTGAAGAAATTCTTACCGCAGGAAGTTCAGCAAAAATGGCAGAATTGATTGCTCAAGAGATTTATGATGTTCGTGAAAGCCGCGACTTGCTAAATAAGGGACAAGCTGACTATATGCCTAAGGATGGGGAGCAACTAAAGATAATGCTTAACAACCTTAACTCTAAAGAAAATGCGCTGTCACAGCTTTTCACCGGAACGATAGTTAAAGATACCGCAGAAAGTACTATATCTATAGATCTAGATAAAACAGTTTCTCATCAAGTCTTATTCCGTTTTTCTAAGAAAATAGGATTAACAGATACAGATGATCTTGCCGGTGCACCTTACTACATTAATGTGGAAGACCAACATACCGTACCACCAGTCGACACAGAAGCTGCAAAAAAATCAAAGAAACCCGAAGAGGGGGTATACGTCAATGTACCCGGAAGATTGAACATATCCATCGTTTCTGACTATAATAGTATTACATCTGGAGAATTTTCTGCTGCACAATTTGGCAACACCGAAATATTGAGTGATAAGTTGTTCAATAAAAAATACACCACCCATGTCACACTCGATCCCACGACAGGAGGGCTGCTAAAATTTGATGCAGAACAACCGAAATAGTTTTCTGTAAAAATTTAATTGATAACAACATTAAAAAAGGTATTTCGATCTCTCGAAATACCTTTTTCTATAATATTATACTAAAACTAATTAGTCGAGTTGGGCCAATTTATTGTCAGAGCCCAATACGTTAGTAATCTTATATTTGTACATTACCTCCATGAGATCACGTGCTGGTCCACAATATTTACGTGGATCAAATTCTGCAGGTTTTTCTGTCAAAGCCTTACGAACAGCTGCTGTGAACGCGAGACGAGAATCAGAGTCTATATTAATCTTGCAAACAGCACTCTTAGCTGCTTTACGAAGTTGCTCTTCTGGAATACCGACTGCATCAGGTAATTTGCCACCGTTAGCATTAATCATATCAACATACTCCCGTGGAACAGAAGATGATCCGTGAAGAACGATTGGGAAGCCTGGAAGCTGCTGCATGATTGCATCGAGTACATCGAATGCCAATGGAGGAGGAACAAGAAGACCTGTCTTCGGATCACGTGTGCACTGCTCAGGTTTGAACTTATATGCGCCATGGCTTGTACCTATTGAGATAGCCAGAGAGTCAACACCTGTCTTAGTAACGAAGTCAATAACTTCCTCTGGTTTTGTATAGTGAGAAACTTCAGAAGCTACTTCATCCTCAACACCAGCCAAAACACCTAACTCACCCTCAACAGTCACGTCATACTGGTGTGCATAGTCTACAACTTTTTTTGTCAGAGCAACGTTCTCATCGTAAGGAAGAGATGAACCGTCAATCATAACAGAAGAGAAGCCCATGTCTACACAGCTTTTACAAAGTTCGAAACTATCTCCGTGATCGAGGTGCAGAACTACTTCTGGATGTTTGCAACCTAATTCCTTTGCATACTCCACTGCTCCCTGTGCCATATACTCAAGTAATGTCTGGTTCGCGTAATTACGAGCACCTTTTGAAACCTGCAGGATAACTGGCGACTTCAGTTCAGAAGAAGCCTTAATAATAGCCTGTAGTTGCTCCATATTGTTAAAGTTGAATGCTGGAACAGCATAACCTCCATTGATGGCTTTCTTAAACATCTCACGGGTGTTTACCAAGCCTAAAGTTTTGTAACTTGCCATAATTGTATAATTTATGTTGTTAAAAATAATATCATCTATCAAAATACAAAGGTACTATTTTAATCCGTCAATTCAAAGATATACAACATTTTTTAATACTATAAATCAGAAGAAATTGACTAAAAATAAGTCACCAAACATATCTGTGTCCTGTTTGTAAAACAGAGATTACAAAACTCATGTTCTACAATTCGAACAAAAATACTACTCCACTCTATTTATTCTCATTTTATATTTTGTGCGAATTATTAGAGGTACTTCCTCGACCTTTACATTAGATGTATCCAAACCAAAGGCACGTGGCACACTTGTCTCAAAAACATTAAGAAGACTATATACATTCATTACAAACTTATCGTGCAGCCCAAAGGTATTTTCGTGAGAATTAATACGATGAATAACTATGAAACTGAAGTCGCCACTGATTCCGTTTTCTCTAAGAGAAGGATAACTGCTATCAAGACTGAATTCACCACTTTCAACCAAATCCTCTACTATCTGACGGAAAAAGACATTAACATCTGGTTGTATACGAAATCCCAGCTTAAGGTTTATTCTATATAGGGTATCTGGTATAAGCTGTTTTGCATCATATTCGCACATCATCGGTTCATCATGATAGTCCACGTGCAGCAACCAATAATGCTCGGCACGTTTAGGATGCTTGTTTATAATTGAATACATGATCTTATTTTCTATCTCATCGAGATAATTTGCCTTACTTAAATATATCAGGTTTGTGGCATAATGAGATATCGTTGAATCATCTTTAATGTCAGAAATTATTTTAAAATAAGGTTGAATCTTTGTGAATTGCATTTGACGATTGCGTATTTTTCGGGCATTATACCATACGTACATCACTATTGTTATCAGTCCTGCTATGAATATTGTCACCCAACCTCCATGCATGAACTTAAACATATTTCCGATAAAGAATAACATCTCAAGTGAGAAGAAGAATGCAACAAACGGAACAATGATAGCCATGCTGATCTGCTTAAAATGAAGATAAAAGCCTAACAAAATAGTTGTCATGAGCATTGTGATAGTGATTGAAAGTCCATAAGCGGCCTCCATCCGTGATGATGTTCCGAAGAAAAGAATGACCAGCACACAAAGCACATAAAGAGATATATTAACGAAAGGGATATACAGTTGTCCCTTTACGTCTGTGGGATACTTGATACGCTGACGTGGCCAAAAATTAAGATTCATAGCCTCACTGAATATAGTAAAAGAGCCGCTGATAAGTGCCTGACTGGCTATAACAGCAGCAATAGTAGACATTACTACCCCGAACACCAACAGATACTGAGGCATGATGGCATAGAACGGATTTACACCTTCATGTATTCCTCCTATGTTAGCAATAATCCATGCACCTTGACCGAGGTAATTGAGGATAAGCATTGCTTTGACGAATATCCAACTGATACGAATATTGCGTATGCCACAATGTCCCAAATCCGAATAAAGGGCCTCAGCACCAGTAGTACAAAGAAAAACCGCCCCCAAAATAAGAAACCAATCTGGACAATTGACAAGCAAACGAACAGCATAATAAGGATTAAACGCCTTAAATATAGGCAGATACTGAGGGATGGATGCTCCCCCTAGAACACCAAGCATCGTAAACCAGATTAACATCATCGGACCAAATGATTTTCCAATGGCATTGGTTCCGAATTGCTGAATAAGAAACAGAATTGTAACAATGAGAATACTTATTGGTACTACGGGTGTGTATGGTTCAATACCTTTCAATCCTTCAATCGCCGATACTACAGTAATTGAAGGTGTTATGACTCCATCGGCAATAAGTGTAGCTGCGCCAATAATAGCAAAGACATATAACCATTTCATTTTCTGCCTTCTCAAAAGTGCATAGAGAGCCAGAATCCCCCCTTCGCCCTTATTGTCAGCACGCAGTGCTATAAGTACATATTTTACTGATGTTTGAAGTGTGAGTGTCCAGATGATACACGACACAGCCCCTATTATATAATTGGCATCTATTAATGGAGTAGCACCAATGATAGCTTTCATTACATATAAGGGTGATGTTCCTATATCGCCGTATACTATACCTAATGTAACTATCAATCCCATCATACTCAGATGATTGAGATGTTGCGACTTGCTTGTATTGCTTATTTCCATGACTTTTACCTATTAAAACGCCGCAAAGGTAATCGATTACTAGAAAGTAAATTATCTTTTGATAAATAATTTTAATTTTTGAAACGAAAATAAATATATTTTAATATTTTTTATCGATTTATTATTGCACGTCCATCAGATGTGATACCTTCAGCCGATATTTTAATTTTGGAACATGACGAATTATTATAAAATTCAATCTCTGCATTACCCTCCCCATCCATCTTCACCGCAGGATTCCAGTAAAGTGTGCGGCGAAAATCTGAAGATGGTACAGACGATGAATCATTATATTCCGGTGAGTTGAATTTTCTTATCTGAGAGAATCCGTGCACTGATGTATAACGAATTTTATCATCAATATTGAAACGATACTTCGCAGAAGGTTCTTCCTCCGGACCAAACGGCACAAGATACATTATATATGAAGGGAATCTACAAGGTTCTGATGCTCCCAGATATGATTCAAAAAGCTTTTCACCATCACTATAAGAATAATTTCTACTCATATCCTCGCATTTGAAATTATCATAGCTGAATGTTTTGCAAGTGTTCCAATCGGAATAGATAACAATATACTTCACCGTCTCGAATGGACGACTCATGCCGTCATATATCCAAAGAGCTACACTATCACGCAGATAAATTAGTCGGGTAGCAGCAACAGGGAATTTATGATGTAAAAAGATACTTTCCACGACGTCAGATGTGGAATAAAAGAGATGTAAATTTTTTGGCTTTTTACACTTACGATTATGATCGACCATCCATTCTATTTCTTCGGCCAGGTCGAACAGCTGCGCAGAATGTATACACTCGTTATCATCAGTATAGACGAAAACAGAATCTTTATCACTTTTAGGTTGGAGATCTGTTTCTTCCGCACGGTATTTCTTAGCTGGAGGACTGAACCATTTATCCACAGTCATTGCGGCATTCTTCGATTTAACCCCACAATAAATCTGAGCCATAGATTCACCATAGAAGTCGGACAATGGTATATTGAAGTACCCATGATCAGTATACATACTATCACGCAATATATATGAACTCGATTCAAAAGCATAATGGAGAATACACGGAGACATTCCTTTCACTTTATCAGCTTTCATAAAACGAGTACGTTTGTCCACTACTCTGCCACGGAGACTTAAATTCTGCTCAGGTAACATTAAGGCAGAGTTGAGCGACGTCGATATTGGCCTGCGATAAGCTATTACGTCTGTAAAAGATGATTGAATATTATTTATATGTGAGGAACGATATGAACTGGCAGCATCTGTCACAGATAGCGAAAACGTCACATTTGGTTCGCCATGAATGTATATCTTTATTTTAGAATATGGTTTCAGATGAGTAGAATCAAACGAAACTGTCAGTAATGAAGGACGGACAGACGGAATAGGATTTATGGATTCCAATTTTATTGAAGACCTGCTTACATCTCCAGTGTCAACCTCACGTTCGCGCTTGAGCATATACTTGAACGAATAAAGACCACCCTTTACCTGATCGAAGACAGGTATAACACGTGAAAAGTAGTTTTCTGAACCATAACTAAGCATATATCGAGTGTAAGCACGTACCTCAAAAAAACCGGATTTGAAATATATTGGAAGAGCAAAACTGCCGGAACACATACCTTCATTCAGTTTGTAGACGTGTGTGTCAAGAATATCACCCTCAGGTGAGAGGATTTCAGTATATAATATTTTGCTGAGGGTTGTAGGGCAATTGGTTGATACATCGTTAACATAGGCACTAAACCATATCGTTTCCCCCAAATAATAGGAAGTATTGTCGAGATGGAGGTACACTTTTTCGTTAGCAGTGATATTGACCACAACAAATAGAGATACAAAAAACAGATAAAAATGTAATATATGTCTTCTCATAATAATTCGTAATAAAACAATCAAACAGTGCAAAGTTACATTTTTTTCATTTAAATGATAAATAAAATGAATTTTTTTTGTTTCTTTGCAGAAATATTTATTAAATTGAATTTTAATTATGAATATTGGAGACAAAGTGCCCGAGATATTGGGCAAGAACGAGAATGGTGAAGATATTCACCTGAGTGAATTTAAAGGAAAGAAACTGGTATTGTATTTCTATCCGAAGGACAATACTTCGGGTTGCACTTCTGAGGCTTGCAACCTGCGTGACAACTATACAGAACTACGCCGAGAAGGGTATGAAGTGATCGGTGTGAGCGTGGATGATGAGAAATCGCACCAGAAGTTTATCACAAAGAACGAACTACCGTTCTCTCTTATTGCCGACACCGATAAAAAATTAGTTGAAGAATTCGGTGTCTGGGGTGAAAAAAAGTTATATGGTAGAACATATATGGGAACATTGCGAACCACCTTTATCATTAATGGCGAAGGGATCATCGAAAAGATTATCACTCCTAAGGAAATAAAGGTAAACGAACACGCAAAACAGATACTAGAATAAATAATAGGGGGTATACCCCCCTATTATTAGTTAAAGTACCTTTGCTGCTAAAGCTTTAGCTTTGTCACGCAATTGCGTTATATCGGCATCTGACGGTCCATAAGTCAGAACAACACCCAAACGCCTTCCTGCTCTCGAAGGCAATTTACCAAAAATGCGCAGGCGCGTATAGTCCTCCTGAAGTGCGGCATTCATATTATAATTTGGAGCCACATCACTTGCTTCCTTAGACAATATGACTGCACTCGCACCGGCATGTTCCTGATGGATGGCAGGTATTGGAATACCGAGAACTGCACGAAGATGAAGTTCAAACTCATTGAGATTCTGTGTATGAGCCAGAGTAACCATGCCAGTATCATGCGGACGAGGAGAAAGCTCTGAGAAATACACACCGTTCTTATTGCTGAGGAAGAACTCTACTCCCCAGATACCTGCTCCTGTAAGGGCTTTTGTAACCTTTGCTGCCATATCCTGAGCATCTTTCAACTGTTCAGGGCTAATTGCTGCCGGTTGCCAACTTTCCTGATAATCCCCATGTTTCTGAACATGGCCGATAGGGGCACAGAAAAGTGTGTCTCCAGTCTTCTGTGTCACCGTGAGTAATGTTATCTCGCTATCAAACTTGATAAACTCCTCGATAATAAGTTCCTTGACATCACCCCTGCTACCTTCCATTCCATAATGATATGCAGTTTCAAGTTCAGCAGCAGAGTTTACCACCGATTGTCCTTTGCCTGACGATGACATAAGAGGTTTAATTACACACGGGAAGCCAATCTCTTTTGAAGCCTCTTTCAGCTGTTCGAATGTTGTGGCATAGAAATACTTTGCAGTCTTAAGACCGAGTTCCTTTGCTGCCAGATCACGGATAGCCTTACGATTCATTGTAAAATTAACGGCACGGGCACTCGGAACCACCTGTATTCCGCTCTTCTCAATATCATAAAGGCGTTCAGTACGTATTGCCTCTATCTCCGGTACTATAATATCGGGATTATGCTTTCTGACAGCAGCCTCAAGAACATCACCGTCGAGCATATCAAACACGTCATGTTCATCAGCCACCTGCATTGCCGGAGCATTTTCATAACGGTCGCAGGCAATGACATACTGACCTGCACGTTTTGCTGCAATGGCGAATTCCTTTCCTAATTCGCCTGAACCTAATAAAAGAATCTTTTTTATCATATTATATAAACTATATCATCCCTTTAACCATCTGCCATTCGGGAGTTATAGCCAGATGGCGTAAATTTCTGTCAATGCGTTTCTGCATGACTGCAACTGTTGTGCCATATTTTGTAGCAAGCATTGACAATGAAGTAATTTGCTTGCCGAAAATTCCAAAAAAAGATAGAACCATATCCTCATCATCGGGAGGAAGAAGAAAGAGTATATGTTTAACATAATGTTCTATCTGTTCACTTACCGAATCAGGTTGCTGATGAAAACGGATAAGAAAATCAGATAAGTCCTGTGCGATGGCATCCATACTCCATTATTATCTATTGCAGTACATTTCGTCGTAATACTTCTGATAGTCACCACTCGTCACCTCGGCTATCCACTGCTGGTTTTCCAAGTTCCACCGGATAGTTTTTACGATACCCTCGGCAAAACATGTCTCAGGATACCATCCCAATTCAGCTTTGATTTTTGAAGGATCAATCGCATAACGCTGATCATGACCGAGACGGTCGGTGACAAATGTTATAAGATCATTATTGATCCAGTCGATAGCAATTTCCCCATCGGTTCCTATCACCTGCTTCTTAAGAATCTTACGAAGACTCTTATCCTCAGCCATCATATCATGGATGGTTTTGATAGTAAGCTTAACGATGTCAATGTTGGTTTTTTCATTATGACCGCCGACATTATAAACCTCGCCTTCACGTCCTTCACGTACCACGAGATCAATGGCTTTGCAATGGTCTTCCACATACAACCAGTCGCGTACGTTAAGCCCTTCTCCATACACAGGAAGTTTTTTACCTTCAAGAATATTATTGATGATCAACGGAATAAGCTTTTCCGGAAAATGATAAGGGCCATAGTTGTTAGAACATCTGGTAATAGTAACCGGCATGTGAAATGTGTCACGATAAGCCATTACAAACATATCGGAACTTGTTTTCGATGCGCTGTAAGGGCTGTGAGGTGTAAGAGGAGTTTTCTCTGTGAAGAAACCTTCTGTACCCAAAGAGCCATAGACCTCATCAGTCGAAACCTGATGAAAACGTTTACCTGGCTTCCATGTAGGGTAACCGGAAGCATCCTTACCTGTCACCCATGCTCGACGTGCGGCATCGAGCAGATTCTGTGTTCCAAGAATATTGGTAAGAAGAAAGAGTTGTGGGTCTTCAATGCTTCTGTCAACATGACTTTCTGCAGCAAAATTTACCACATAATCTATATCATTGTCCAAGAATAACTTATCAGCCAACTCACGGTCTCGTATATCACCACGCACAAAGACACAGCGTTTGCCGTCAATATCGTCTTTGATAGTGCCAAGATTTCCTGCATAAGTAAGCAGATCCAGTACTATGATCTTAATATCCTCATTTTTATACTTACTATAAAGCAGATACTTTATAAAATTTGAGCCAATAAATCCGGCTGCGCCTGTTACTAAATAAGTCTTCATTTTAATGTATTTTTAATTTTTATTGATTATTATTACTTGTAAAATCTGTAAATAAGCATATCTATCCTGCCAGTTCCACCACCTCAAGGTCTTTAAACTCTTTGCCGTCAATAGTAACGCGTATCAAGGTACGCTGTTTATGCCATCCCTGGATTCCTGCTGCACCAGGATTGATATGCAAAAGCCCGAGTGTCTTGTCAAATTTCACCTTAAGTATATGTGAATGACCGCTAATGAATAATTGTGGCGGTCGAACAAATATATTGCTACGAATAGAAGGATCATAATTGCCGGGATAACCACCAATATGCTTCATTAAGACATCTACATCCTCACATTTCCAACGCAGCACTTCAGGATACATTATACGTAAATCACCCCCATCACAGTTGCCATACACGGCACGAAAAATCCGATAAGCAGCTAATTTTTCTGCCACTTCGGTGGAACCAATATCTCCGGCATGCCATATCTCGTCGCATTGCTCGAAATATTTTAAGTATTTTTCATCCCAAAACGAATGAGTATCACTGATTATACCTATACGTTTCATTTCAACTTGAGTTTTTTATAAATGAACTCTTTAATATAATTTTCCGTTGCCTCAATACCGAGTACGCCAGAGTTTATACATAAGTCATACGACTCTGCAGCTCCCCATTTCCTACCTGTATAATAATTGTAATATGAAGCGCGATTACTGTCACAGTTACTAATTGTCTTACGGGCGGTAGCACTGTCACATTGACATCGTTCGCAAACCCGTTTCAGACGGTTCTCGGTGTCTGCAGATATAAATATACTGACAAGATCCTTATTGTCACGGAGCACATAATCGGCACAACGTCCTACGAATACACATGAACTCTCATCTGCAGCCTTGCGGATAGCATCACTTTGAAACTTAAACAGAGATTCCTCACTCAGATTATCATCATAAAAATTACCTTCGCTGACATGAGGCACATGGAGATGAAAGACAGAACGTAAAAAATACTTATGTTCATCATACTGCTCGAAGAATTTCTCACTGAAACCACTTTCCTTCGCTGCCAAATTCAGCAACTCACGATCACAGAACTTGCAGTTAAAGTCATTAGCCAGCATCTTTGCAATGTCACGTCCTCCACTTCCTAACTGACGTCCTACCACGATAACGATATTATCTTCATTCATAGTCCTAAAATTAAATGGCTTGTTTTTTTAATTTCTTTATATGTTTTATGATCATATATGATGCCATAACAGATGCCAAAGTATCAGATATTGGTAATGAATACCATACGCCATTAAGACCCATCAATTGTGGTAATATGATGAGAAGAGGTACCAGAAACAGCATTTGGCGAGTAAGCGACAGAAAGATGCTTATACCTGCCTTTCCAATACTCTGAAAGAAGTTGGTGATAACCATCTGACAACCAATAAGAGGAAATGCCATCATGTTGATACTTATACCATTAGCAGCTATATCAATAAGAGTTTGGTCGGTTGTGAATGCACGGGCACATATATGCGGCATTAACTCACCTATTAGGAATCCGACGGTTGTAATACAAGTGGCAGCAATGATGGAATAATTGAGCACCTGACGCACTCTTCCTGTCTGCTGAGATCCATAATTGTAACCGGCAATCGGCTGCATTCCCTGATTAACGCCCATCACTATCATCACAAATATAAAACTGATACGATTGGCAATACCATAGGCTCCTACGGCCATGTCACCACCGTAAGTCTGCAAACCCTTATTAATCAATATTACTACGAGACACGCACAGACATTCATACTGAATGGTGAAAGTCCTATTTCTATAATATTCTTAACTATATTACGTTTCAGTCTATATATTCCAGGCTTGAAGTGAATCAGTTCTTTCTTGTTACTAAACAGTCTTATTTGCCACATTAAAGCCAAAAATTGCGAAAGAATCGTTGCGAATGCGGCACCTTTGATACCCCAGTCCAACACATAAATAAATATAGGGTCGAGAACTGTATTCAGTACCACGGTAAATATCGTGGCATACATGGCCTGCTTAGGTTTACTGGCAGCACGGAGCACAGCGTTAAGACCGAAATAGAGATGTGAGAAAACATTTCCTATCAAAATAACAGTCATGAAGTCACGGGCATACTTGATTGTCCCATGACTGGCACCGAAAAAGAACAAGATAGGATTTATAAAAACAAGTGCTATAATCGAGAATGTCAGACCAATAATGATATTCAGAACCAAGACATTTCCGAGTACATTCTCGGCAGTCGCATAGTCTTTCTGGCCTAGCTTCATTGAAATCAATGTCGATGCTCCGATACCGATCATAGCCCCGAATGCAGCAGAGAGATTCATCAACGGGAACGTCACTGCAAGTCCGGATATAGCTAAAGGTCCAACACCCTGACCAATAAAAATGCTATCTATCATATTATATAGCGAAGATGCTGTCATCGCAATAATGGCCGGAATAGCATATTGCATCAGCAGTCGACCAACAGGCTGAGTTCCCAATAAAAGTGTGGCTTTATTATTCTCCATATTATATATAATGGTACAAAAGTACTAAAAAAAATACACTTTGTATACAATCGATGCTTAAATAAAAGATATTTTGTGTAAGTTTGCATCTCAAAACAAGAAAAAGACCCAAGTGAAGTTATCTATATTTGCCACACTATTGTTATTTTTCACCTTCTTGATACAGCTTTCGGCATCGGAAGAATCCGATTCAAAGATAGCTTACCCTGAGGGGAAATGTTATATGTTTAGAGTGTTGCTCAGTGACAAATACGGCACACCATACTCTATAGACAGACCAAAGGAGTTTCTTTCAGAAAAAGCTATTATCCGTCGGCAATGTCAGAACCTTGAAGTTGATTCAACCGATTTACCAGTTTCACCCGTTTATATCAACTACATCAGAGATTATGGTGTTAATATTATAGGTGTTAGTAAATGGAACAATAGTCTATTGGTTCGTTCAGACAACTTATCTGTCCCCGACTTACTCACTAAACTTCCTTTTGTAAGAAAGACAATAAAAGTATGGACATCACCTGATTCGATTACATCATGTAAGGGAAGATTGAGAAAACATAATATGTTTAATAAATGGGACACAATTCCCGACAAATATTATGGTGCCGGAGAGGAACAAATTAAAGTACTTAACGGAACAAAACTCCATGACGAAGGATTTGTAGGGAAAGGTATGACTATCGCCATTCTGGACGGAGGGTTTATGAATGCGGACATAATCTCTGCATTTAACAAAGCAAAGATTGAGGGCCATAAGGATTTCGTATACCCTTTCTCAGGCAGCGTTTTCGAAGGAACAGACCACGGAACAAAGGTGATGTCAGAGATGGCCTCTTACGTGCCGTATATACTTATTGGTACAGCCTATAAAGCATCTTTTTGGCTCATCAGATGCGAAGACCAACAATCGGAAAGCCTTGCGGAGGAAGATTATTGGGCCGAATCTGCTGAATTTGCTGATTCTGTAGGCGTGGACATCATCAATAGTTCTCTAGGTTACAGCGACTTTGACGACCCGTCTACTAACCATCGATATAGCGATATGGATGGAGAAAAGACACTTATATCTCACACAGCATCAATGCTGGCACAAAAAGGTATCATTCTAGTTAATAGTGCAGGCAATACTGGGATGGGGACATGGAAGAAAGTTGCATTTCCTGCCGATGCCAAAGATATATTGTGTGTGGGAGCTATCGGAAAAAATCATATTAATGCTCCATTCAGCGGAGTTGGTCCGACTCAGGACGGAAGAGTAAAACCTGACATCATGTCAATTGGTAGTCCTGCTGCTGTAATCACGGGACGCGGAACACTTATACAAGACACTGGAACATCATTCTCAGCACCGATATTATGCGGACTGGTCGCATGCCTATGGCAAGCTTTACCACAGTTGACAGCAATACAGATTATGGATCTGGTGAAACGGAGCGGTAATAATTATGCAACACCCGACAATATCTATGGTTATGGTGTACCAGATTTTTGGCATGCCTACTTATTGGGAGTTTCCGAACTACATAACACTAATACCAAATGAAAAAAGCACTATCCCTATATGAACTCAATTCGATAGTGAGAGAGACTATTGAAGAGATAACACCTGACGAATATTGGGTTGAAGCCGAATTATCTGAAGTACACGAGATAAGAGGTCATTGCTTTCTGGAACTAATCCAGAAGGATGAAAAAAGCAATACACCCATTGCTAAAGCTTCAGCAAAGATATGGGTCTCGCGATGGATGCTTATCCGACCACACTTCGAGCGCGTAACAGGTCAGCACCTGAAAGCCGGGATGAAAGTATTGCTCTGTGTTTCGCCAAATTTTCATGAAGCTTACGGTTTTTCATGGATAGTGAATGATATCGATGCTACTTATACAGTAGGCGATACGGCACGCCGTCGACAAGAAATCATCGACAAGTTAAAGAATGCCGGAATATTCACACTCAATAAGGAACTCGAGATTCCTATGTTTGCTCAGAATATTGCTGTAATATCCAGCGAAACAGCTGCCGGTTATGGAGACTTCTGCAACCAACTTAAGAATAACAGGTACGGATTCTATTTTAACATACAATTATTTCCTGCTATCATGCAAGGAGAACTCGTGGAGAAAAGTATAATTAGAGCATTTAATACAATTTATGGAAATATTGATGACTTCGACGTAGTAGTTATCATACGCGGCGGCGGAGCTACCAGCGACCTATCGGGATTTGACACATTTGATCTGGCAGAAAATGTTGCCCAGTTTCCTCTACCTATTATAACCGGCATTGGACATGAGCGTGACGACACCATCCTAGATCTTATTTCAAACACAAGGGTAAAAACACCTACTGCTGCTGCTGAATTTCTTATAGACAGACTCGTAACTATTGATAAAAACATTGATGACATACAGGCCCGACTTGTCAATACAATCACACAACGAATAAAATTAGAGAAGCTGCATATTGATAATATATCATCGCGTATCCCTACTCTATTTTCACTAGTGAAGGTCAGACAGGAGGCTCTACTTGACAGAATATTTCAAGACATGGTAAACAGTCTGCTTATTAAAATCGAAAAGACAAGAAACCATATCAACTTATTAAGTAATAATATCCAACCAATATCCGAGCGTATCGTAACAACAGAAAGACACCGACTTGAGATGATAGCACAACGTATAGATGCAGTCGACCCCGAACGATTACTCAAACGCGGATACAGTATTACACTGCATCATGGGAAATCCGTTCACGATCCAAGTGTTCTTAAACAGGGGGACGAAATCGTAACAAAATTAGAGAAAGGAACAATAACATCAATTATAAAATGAAAGACGACATTACTTACCAAAAGGCAGTCCAAAAATTGGAACAGATTGTGGACAGGCTAGAAAACGGAGAACTTGACATTGACATGATGACTGAGCAACTAAAGGAAGCACAACATCTGATCAAGTACTGCAAAGACAAATTAACTAAGGCCGACGGGGAGATTAATAAATTATTAGAGAAGAAATAACATATATCAGATTCTTCCTTATAGACATACTCTATAAAACAGATATGGCATTCATGTACTTTGTCATGTAATTTATATCAAAAAATAGTTTCCATCCCATCATTTTTTGCACAAAATAGTTGCAAATGAGTAATTATTTGTGTAATTTTGCACGAATTTAAAGAACGTTGAGCAAAAAATTCAATTATATAATATAAAGATGAAAGATATTGATTGGTCGAATTTGTCTTTCGGTTATCTGCCGACAGACTACAATGTGCGCTGCTACTATCGCAACGGAAAATGGGGAGAGATTGAAGTATGCTCCTCTGATACCATTAACTTGCACATGGCCGCTACATGCTTACACTACGGTCAGGAAGCTTTCGAAGGATTGAAAGCTTATCGCGGAAAAGACGGAAAAGTTCGAGTGTTCCGGATGGACGAGAATGCTGTCCGTCTTCAAAGTACATGCCGCGGAATCCTTATGCCAGAACTTTCTACAGAATTGTTCGAAGAGATGGTAAAAAAGGTGGTTCGGCTTAATCAAGAATACATTCCTACTTATGAAAGCGGAGCTACCTTATACATTCGTCCGCTATTGATAGGAACAAGTGCTCAAGTGGGTGTTCATCCTGCAACAGAATATCTTTTTATGATCTTCGTAACTCCAGTCGGCCCATATTTCAAAGGTGGATTTGCTACCAATCCATACGTCATCATTCGTGAATATGACCGTTCTGCTCCTCTTGGAACAGGTATCTATAAGGTGGGTGGAAACTATGCAGCCAGTCTACGTGCAAACAAGATGGCCCACGATTTGGGTTACAGTTGTGAATTCTACCTAGATGCAAAAGAGAAAAAATATATCGACGAGTGCGGAGCCGCCAACTTCTTCGGTATCAAAGAAAACACATACGTAACTCCAAAATCGACAAGCATCCTGCCAAGTATCACCAACAAGAGCTTGATGCAGTTGGCTGAGGATATGGGGATGAAAGTAGAACGCCGTCCAATTCCGGAAGAGGAACTTAACACATTTGAAGAGGCAGGAGCATGTGGTACAGCTGCTGTCATCAGTCCTATATCAAAAATTGATGACCTCGAAGAAAATAAGAGTTATGTGATCAGCAAAGATGGAAAACCGGGACCTGTTTCCACAAAACTCTACAATAAGTTGCGCGCTATACAGTACGGTGACGAACCGGATGAACACAATTGGGTAAGCATCATCATTGAGTAATATAACAGAATTATCTGATAACAAGATCGTATCCGAAGTACCAATGATACCCGGACACGACCTTTTTTAATTATACGATATTATATATTTATGAGCAAAGGTAAATTAGAAAAATTCGCCGATATGGAGAAGTTCTCCAATGTATTCCAATATCCTTACAATATAGTGGAACAGATACCGTTCGAGATGAAAGGACACTGGAATGAGGTGTATTTTCATAACATGAACCCTATCATCCTTGAACTTGGCTGCGGTAGAGGAGAATATACTGTAGAATTGGCAAAACTGTATCCCGAATGCAACTTCATTGGTGTCGACATCAAAGGGGCACGCATGTGGACTGGCGCTACTCAAGCTCTCAATGAAGGTCTGAAAAACGTGGCTTTCCTACGTACAAACATCGAAATTATTGATCGTTTCTTCGCTTCCGACGAGGTAAGCGAAATATGGCTGACATTCAGTGACCCACAGATGAGAAACGTTCACAAACGTCTGACAAGTACGTTCTTTATGCAACGTTATCGTAATTTCCTCACCGATGGAGGTATTATCCATCTGAAGACCGACAGCACTTTTCTATTTTTCTACACCACATATATGATAGAACATAATCATCTGCCTCTCATCTTCCAGACAGAAGATCTCTACGGATGTGAAATGAACGACATTACTAAAAAAATTCTCTCTATCCAAACTTACTATGAGAGCCAATGGATATCGAGAGGGCTCAATATTAAATATTTGAAATTTAATCTGCCACGCAATGGTACACTTACTGAATCGGATATTGAGATCCCTATGGATGAATATCGCAGTTATAAAAGAGTGAGCCGGAGTGGAAAGACAACATCAAAATAAAATTTATGATGACGATTTATCCAAAATTAATAATGGACGCACTGGAAACAGTGACGTATGCAGGCACCAAAAAGAACCTTGTAGAGAGTAATATGGTAGCAGACAATCTGCGAATTGAAGGTCTGTCTGTATCTTTCTCATTGATATTCGACCGTCCTACCGATCCGTTTCTTAAGTCTACATTGAAGGCGGCTGAAGCTGCCATCCACTATCATGTAAGTAAGGATGTTCAGGTCACAATAAATGTAGAGACTATTAAGCAGGCTCGCCCGGAAGTAGGCAAGCTTCTTCCTCAAGTTAAGAATATAATTGCCGTTAGTAGCGGCAAAGGTGGTGTAGGGAAAAGTACTGTCGCTGCCAACCTCGCCATTGCCTTGGCACAATTGGGCTATAAGGTTGGACTACTCGACGCAGATATCTTTGGCCCGTCTGTTCCTAAGATGTTCCATCTTGAAGAAGAGCGGCCACTGGCAGTTGAGAAAGATGGTCGTGATCTGATCTTACCTATAGAGAAATACGGCATCAAAGTGCTTAGTATAGGTTTCTTTGTCAATCCAGACACTGCCACCCTTTGGCGTGGAGGTATGGCATCAAATGCACTCAAACAGCTCATAGGCGATACAGACTGGGGTGAGCTTGATTACTTCATCCTTGATACGCCTCCAGGAACAAGCGATATCCACCTCACACTCCTTCAGACGCTCGCTATAACAGGTGCCGTTATTGTCAGCACACCGCAGAATGTAGCACTTGCTGATGCAAGAAAAGGTATTGACATGTATAGTAATGACAAGGTTAATGTTCCAATTCTTGGACTTATAGAGAATATGGCATGGTTTACTCCTGCCGAACTTCCTGAAAACAAATATTACATCTTCGGTAAAGATGGATGTAAAAATCTCGCCAAGGAGATGAACACCCCTCTTTTAGCACAGATTCCTATTGTTCAGAGTATCTGCGAAAGTGGTGACAATGGTGAGCCAGTAGCCCTAAACATAGATTCTGCTACAGGTCAGGCTTTCCTATCATTAGCGCAGGCTGTTGTAACAGAGACCAATAGGCGCAACCAGGAAAAGACACCTACAAAAATTGTAGATATAAAGAAATAAATTCTCACATTATTAATAAAAAGGCAGAAACAAAAACTCTGCCTTTTTATTTGTTCATATCCCATCATCCTCTACTATTTCAACGCCATCATTTATTGCTGCTATAGAAATATAGGCATTCTGGAAGATATTCCCTGCAAAAATAAATTATGTTCACTTCAATCTCACCTATATGCCATTAACATATTGTTATTCAGGCATATAACTAGGTGAGATTGAGGTGAGATTAAGGTGAGATTGGAAGGTATATAAGCCTTTTTACTTTCATTATCCATTGTTTCCCGATAGATAAGCAAATGAAGAACGAAAGCTATTCACTTACGCTATCTTTTAAGTTAAAAGTATAGTACTTTCAAGTTGAAATATATAGTCTTTTAAGTTAAAAGATAAAGCAAGAACATAGTAAACAGGGCTGACGCATTACTTTTTAGTTAGATATATTCATCATAATTATTTATTTATATAGCTGAAATAATGTATTATATGTGTTTTTAATGTCGCTACTATTTACTTTATGCGTAAAAATTATCAAACATTGAAATGTAAGTATTATGGAAATATGCTCAATTTTGAAGGATATTAAAGGCCTAAATTATACTAATACTTAGCAGAATTGCTTGATAAAGCGTGTTTTTGTATCTTTTGTTTACAATTCTTAATGCGTCAGCCCTGCATAGTAAATAAACCGGTATTGCTATCACTTTACGTTTAAATAGATTATTCAGTAATTTGTTTTATGCAGGCGCTTGAGCTTATGGATAATCTTCTTTTTTTTCTTCATACCCTCCAGACGCTGAAGAGCATGCTTGCGTGATATGATGATCTGACGCCGATAGACAATACAGGCTGTAAGAAAATAAAATCCAACCTGAACCCAAAGAGCCTTATATTCGAATAGAACATCCTCAAGGTTGGCTCCAAGCGAATTGACTCTCACGTACGCATTAATACCGAACGTGGATGGAAACAACACAGAGATGGCTCTCCATCCCTCCGGGATATTGCTTCCCGGCCATGAAAGACCGGATATAAAGAACAGTGGCAATGAGGTGAAGACAACAAGCAGTATCACATTTTCACGATATCTCACAAGACAAGAGATGGTTAGTGAAAAAAAGACACATGCCAGAATATATGGAACCATCACAGCAAAGAGTACCCCAGGTTGAGCCAGTTCGAGAAAAGAAAAAATCTTAGGAACAACAATAGCCAGAAACGTAGACATCACAAGATAAATCATGAAATAACACATCGACTTACCCAGAACGATCCGGAAGATACCATTGTAATGTCTACTTACAGGAACAAGATCTTTATAACGATTACGTTCACGCGATGTACCTGCCGCAAGTCCTATTCCTAATAAGAGGGTTTGCTGTATGATAAGCATCAGCACCGGAGGCATGATGAAACTGCCATAACCTGTTGACGGATTAAACATGGGTACATATTCATATTCCAGAGGAGTGGCAGCAACCTCGTTATCACGATCGGTGTAATTACCCATACGTTCAACTTTAAGCTCCTTACCCATCTCTATTGAAATATCAGTAACAGTAGTCTGCAATGCTTTATAATATAAGATACCGCTCATATCACAGTAGATGCTTACCGTAGCCTGCTGAAAGGTATTTATCTTCTTACTGAAGTCAGACGGAATATAGATAATACCATGACACCCCTGATTACGCATAACTTCCTTAGCTTCATTAATGTCCGTTGAGTAACTCACGATCTTAAGATTTGGAGTAGCATCGCACTTACGTAAGAATTCACGGCTCATGAAACTGTGACTATTGTCTATGGCAACAACAGGAACTTCACGTACGACTTCGTTATTATAAATCCAAGAATAAAGCAGAGGATAAAGCAGAGGCACAAGAAAAAAGAAGATAAGTACGCCCTCATCGGTGAACGACTGTTTCATCTCCTGAACCCAGATATAACACATATCGTGTATACCCTGATTGATCTTATATAAAAATCCGCCTCTCTTCATCATAATTAAGAAATGTAGACATACTTAAGCATCACCTTCTTGAGGTTTGGAAATACTAAAAAAGGCAGTACAATAAAGATAGCCAGCATGCCATAATACGGCCATTCGTAAGCCACTGGATATCCATTAAGTATCTGCATCTGATAAATCATAAAGTAGCTACGCAGTGGGAACAGCCAAGACAGAGCCTGAATCGCAGGATCCATACTTGGTACTGGAAAAGCAAAGCCTGAAATAGAAAAACTGAGCACTGACCACAAGGCACACATACTCATTGACATTCTGAGCGATGGAAACAGCCCGAACATAAAGATGCCAAAAGCCTGACATGACAGTACCATGACAGTACCTGCAACCATGATCGCACCAAAACTACACTGATGCGGGAAATGAAGATACTGAAAGAAATACCACTGATAGAAAAATGTAATAAGCAAAAACACAATTGTCTGGGGTAACATTTTACTGGTCATTGCCATATAAATATTGTTACCAGCCATCTTCATCCACAACTTCGATGTCTTGAATTTCAACTCCGTACCTATCGAATAGGTTGTTACGAGTAATATAAACAACATAATACATCCCGGAACAATCGTATTACTCAAGTATATATTATAATTGACCCACGGATTATTAGTAGGATGAGTATCTATCTTTATCGGTTGTAGAAGTGCCGTAATCTGTTCGTCAGGCAAACCTTTCATCTGCATTGTCGTCATAGTAACCTTACTAGACACAAGTGTTGATATCGTTCGCATATCTCTATAAAGTAAAGCACCGGGCATTAGAGTTCCGTAACTCACATAAAAAGAAACTTTCGGTTGACGAGCAGACAGCAGCTTGTCTGTTGTTTGTTTCGGAATATAATAAAACGCATAAATCTCGCCTCTCTGGACAGCGCGTCTTGCCTCATTAATATTTGCATAATGATTTACTATATTTGTTGTCTGATATGAATCAAGATTACGGACAAGTGCACGGGTTGTAGGAGTATTGTCTAAATCGACGACACCTGCAGGTAGCTTATTTGGAAGTCCCTCCTGCATCAACGAAGTGAAGAAAAAGATTACCAGCAAAGGGAACAGAACCATACAAAACGTGTATATAGGTGCTGTTGCCAATCTATGGCATTCACGCTTTGTCAACTGCCAAAATTGTTGTAATCTGCCGGTAATATTTAGCATGTTACTTATCCTTATAGATCAGAGACATACCTGGTCTTAATCCATCAAATTTGGTTAGAGGACGGGCCTTAACCTCAAAAGTTTTAAGATCGTACTGACCGTTGGCTTTAGTTGCTTTCCATACGGCGTAACTGCCAAGATCCTTAATATAAGTAACTTTCATTTTCAATGTCTTGTTGAATGCAGGTATGAATGCAGTGAAGGTCTCACCGACCTTTAGTCCGTTGAGCTGATCCTCTCTTACATTAAACGTGCCCCACATATCGCTCATGATAGATATACTCATGATAGGCGAACCGGTACCTACAAGTTCACCCACTTTAGGATAAACCTCGCTCACCTCACCTTCCATCTGGGCTATCTGAACTGTTTCATTGATGTATGAGTTGACCTCCTGCACAGCACCTTTAGCTCTGTCCACCTGAGCAGCAGTAGCCATTTTTTCCTCTTTACGAGAACCGTTAAAAGCCATATCGTACTGACTTTTTGCAGCCAGTTCAGAAGCCTGCATCGCCTTATAGTTAGCATAAGCCTCATCGCGTTTCTGAGCACTCATCACACCTTCTTCGAAAAGTCGTTTCACACGATTATATGATTTCTCAGCAATATCCAATCCCGCTTTAGCCTGTTGCCACACCTGAAATGCCCCCTGAATCTGTTCCGACCGGGCACCGTTCTTTGCCATTGCATCAATTGCCGCAGCGGCATTTTCTGCTGCCTCTGCCTGATTCAGTTTAGCCTTGATATCCGGAGCCTCCAGAATAGCGAGAGTATCGCCCACTTTCACATAATCACCCTCTTTGGCACGTAGCTCAAGAATACGCCCCGGCACCTTACTGGACACCCTATACTCTGAGACTTCCACTTCGCCTTGAATAATATCAGGTGTTTTGCCGAGTACTAAAAAACCGATAACGGCCACGACTGCAACGACAATTATCAATCCCAATACTGCAAGCAGTATATTGATGTGTTGTGATTTTGCTGACATTTTTATTTTTATTGTAATACGCCAAGTGCTTTCTTCAAGTATACTTGCGTTAGTTTAACATCTATTTCTGCATCTATTTTTTGTGACTCAGCCTGAAACCAAGCTGTCTGAGCTTCCAATACATTAGACGTGGGTATCACCCCTTCTTTGAATCCGAGAGTGGCGCAACGCAGGTTTTCGTCAGCGCGTTCAGTGTTTTTATTTGCCATTGCGAGTTTTTTATTTGCCTCATTCACTTTGAAAGAACTTTGATTAACTTGCAATTCAATCTTTTCACGTGCATCAGCCAACTGTATGTTGGCAATTACGGTCTGAGACTTAGCTGCTCTCACTTTATATTCTCCCTCCATCCAATGCCATACAGGAACGCGAAGCAACACACCTATATTCCATATTCCAGAGAATTTATTTTCAAATCCGTTGAACACATTAGGATTTTGTACGGTGTACCCACCAAGAAGTACAACAGAAGGCAAATACTCCGAGCGCACAAGTTTCACGTTCTGCCGATTTATTTCCAAGGCATTGTTGAGCATTTTTAATTCAGGTCGGTTGTTTATCGCGATTTTGACATCGGGATTAGTATCCCCGCCCATATCAGTCAAATTATCCTTATCTTCATCTGTAAGAGTTATTTGCTCATTTATTGATAATCCGCAGAGCTGACAAAGTAACATCTTTGAAAGCACCAGTCCGTCATCCACTTGTGTAAGAGACATCTCGGCCTCATTTACTTTCACACTGACACTAAGTCCGTCAGCGCGTGTTGCCACACCTTCTATGATCATCTTCTGAACATCATCATCCAGTTTCTTAACAAGATCATAATAGCTCTCCGCCAGATTTTTTTTGTGCTTCAAAGATACGACAGTCCAATAAGCTTGATCAATATCCATTAATGTGGATTGCAGACTAGCCTCATTTTCGTTAGCAGCAATTTTCTCGAAATATTTTGTTATATTATTGTATGCCGTAATCTTACCTCCCATATAAACAGGTTGGGTTAGCATAATCGAGGCCATCCAGAAGTTGCGTGTATCAGTATGAAAATCATCCACTATTTTCTGTCCCACACCATTAAGAGCAGTAGCGAATTTAGAGCCTGCTGTGGACATAAGCTGACCAATGGACCCTGCCTGTTGAGCTGTTATCAGACCAGACTGCACCATCTCGGTTACCATAGATGTCATGTCTGTAGCCATGTTAGTACTTACTGTAGTACCCATATTCTGCAGTGTAGTCTTCTGATTATCATTCAGAATAGAAATTTCTTTGCTAGTACGCGTATAAGTACCGGTAGCATCAATTGACGGAAGGTATTTTGTGTGAGCAGCTTTACGGTTATTGATTGCTACATCACGTTTGATCTTCGATATATTCAACTCCTTATTATTTCGTATGGCCAGGGCTCGGCAACTGTCCAGGTTCAACAAACGCTGAGCCTCTGCAGGTAATAGAATACCTACAAGCAAAAACACACCGACTATCCTTTTCATTCTATACATATAACGTTTATATTATAATTTTTATTATAATTATTCGAAAACGAAGTTTTGAGAACCTATCATATTTCCATCTGCAAAGATATTCACTCTATATGTACCACCACTCAGAAACTCTGTGACGTTCCAATAAGTGGCAACAGACTGTTCATCACCATTATATTCAATAGTTTTCTTAATTGAATAATCCAATTGTCTGTTTTCGTAAGGGAAAGTTCCTCCTGCAGACAACACACTACCTGTAGGGGTGGTTATCCTCACATAGATTGTCCTCATGCCTGCAGAAGCTGTAATATTTTTAACGATGCTAAAAGTAACCTGCAATGATTTTGCATCTTTCATTTTTTTCGCCACTTTCCCTCGTTTATTCTTCACCACCATTTGAACGCCGGTAGCATCGAGCTGCGCAGCTATTTCCATTTTCTCAGTGAGCGACTGTTTTTCTGTATTCAAACCTTCTATTCGTTTTGCAGCTTCCTCGTATTGGCCTTTTACTCGAATATTCTCGTTAGTAAGGTTTTTATTCAGTCGGTTAAGCGAATCTATTTCGAGAATGAAGCCTCTCATGACAGCACGAACGGTAGCAAGTTCTCGTTTCAGTCGTGTTATCTCAGCAGCATCAGTGCTCTTCACGCGTCTCAATTCAGCAAGAAGATGTTGAGTTTTCAACTGTTCATTAGTAAGCTGAGCAACAATAGAATCGTTATTTATCTGTGTTTTCATCTCACTATATTGGTAAGCAAACTGTTGGTACTCGTTCACCATCTCTTTTTTATCAAGATCGGCAAGCTGCTGCATCTCTTTGTTGTCCTTTTTCTGCTTATCCAGATTGATATAAAGATAAACCAAACCACCTATTAGAATCGCGACCACTACGACTAGTGGAATAATAAACTTTTTCATATTAAATTAATCATCATTATTACTGTTGCAAATTTAGATTATTTTAGTGAATTGACAAAAAAAATTAAAGTCTAATATTCAAATTCCGATTTATTTAGCATTTTTCATGAAAATATGGCCATTGTTTAACACATTAACAAAAGAGTATGACCGATAAAGATTAGTATGGTCGTGAAGTAACGAATTTATTCCAATTTTAAAATTATTCCAATTTTATTTTGTTTTTTTGATTTTTATATACTATATTTGCCACATTAAATGCGTTATGCAATGAAAAGAACTGGAGTTCTACATCGAATTTGGGATTTATATTACGACGGCTTCACCCACATGAAGTTGGGCAAGACCTTGTGGCTTATAATAGCTATCAAGATCTTCATTATCTTCTTTATTCTTAGATTATTCTTCTTCAATGATTTTCTAAATACGAAAGTGCATGACGGCGACAAGGCCACATACGTGTCCAATCAACTTATCAACAGAGTAAAACATTAAAACGAACATAAAAAGTTATGATCTTATGCAACATTGATGCCGGCACCATCGATTGGTCGAGAGCCCAGTTTGCTCTCACGGCAATTTACCACTGGCTGTTTGTCCCACTCACCCTGGGGCTGGCAGTAATTATGGGTATTATGGAGACATGTTACTACCGTACAAAGAAACAGTTTTGGAAAGACACAGCCCGATTCTGGCAGAAGCTATTCGGCATAAATTTTGCCATGGGAGTGGCAACAGGCATCATCCTCGAATTTGAGTTCGGCACCAATTGGAGTAACTATTCATGGTTTGTTGGAGATATCTTCGGAGCACCTCTTGCAATTGAAGGCATCATCGCATTTTTCATGGAGTCTACATTTGTGGCTGTTATGTTCTTTGGATGGAACAAAGTATCTCACGGGTTCCATTTAACATCAACATGGCTTACCGGACTGGGAGCTACAATATCAGCATGGTGGATACTCGTTGCCAATTCATGGATGCAATATCCTGTAGGTCAGGAATTCAATGCCGACACTATGCGCAACGAGATGGTCAGCTTTGCTGATGTCGCACTGTCCCCTGTGGCTGTGGATAAGTTCTTTCATACAGTCGTTTCAACATGGTTAGTAGGAGCAGTATTCGTTGTTGCCATCAGTTGCTGGTATCTCATCCGCAAACGTGAACAGCAGATGGCTGTTGCCAGTCTTAAAATTGGAGCTATCGTAGGTTTAGTTTCCTCACTCCTTGCCATCCACACGGGTGACAAGTCGGCATATCTGGTAGCACAAACCCAGCCCATGAAACTTGCAGCTATGGAAAACCTGTATGATGGAAGTCATGGAGAAGGCATGAAAGTACTTGACATATTAAATCCATTCAAACAGCCTGATTATCAAAACGACAAAAGCTCCGATCTAAGCATAAAAGTTCCAAAGATACTCTCTGTGCTCGCCACACATAGTCTCAACGGATTTGTTCCCGGTATCAATGATATCATCAAAGGAGGCTACACACAGTCCGACGGTACAAAAGCAATCTCACTGCAGGAGAAGATGACACGTGGGAGACGTGCAATAAACGCACTTGTCGATTACCGGACAGCAAAAAAAGAAGGTGACAGCAATGCCATGTATCGCAATCTCAACATACTCAAAGCAGACATGCCATTCTTCGGTTATGGTTACATCAAAGAGTCAAGCGAGATAGTACCTTACATACCTGTCTGTTTTTACGCATTCAGAGTGATGGTAGGCCTTGGTGCATACTTCGTTCTCGTGTTTGCCGTCATTTTATTTTTTGCATACCGTAAAGATCTCACCAAGACAAAATGGTTGCAATATGTGGCACTTTGGTCGTTACCTCTTGTTTATATAGCAAGCGAATCAGGATGGCTGGTTTCAGAATTCGGCCGTCAACCGTGGACCATACAAGACATGCTGCCAACATGTGCAGCTATATCCGATATCAGCAGTAGTTCTGTAATTATCACATTCTTCGTCTTCCTTATCCTCTTCTCTACATTGCTTACGGTAGAGATCAGTATCCTCTGCCGTGAAATCAAGAAAGGACCGGAGAAAGGTGAATAAGTAAAAGATTAAAAAAGAAAAAATCGCATACGACTATGACATACATCTGTTTACAACAATATTGGTGGTTTCTCATCTCACTTTTGGGAGCCTTATTAGTATTCTTGCTTTTTGTACAAGGCGGAAACTCATTGATATTCACCATTGGTAAAAACAAAGAAGAGCGTCGACTGCTCATTAATAGTACAGGGCGTAAATGGGAAATAACCTTTACCACCTTAGTCACCTTTGGTGGAGCGTTCTTTGCTTCATTCCCACTGTTTTACAGTACTAGTTTCGGCGGTGCCTACTGGCTGTGGATGCTTATACTGGTATCCTTCGTGCTTCAGGCTATCAGTTATGAATTCCAGAACAAGCTCGGTAATTTTCTTGGACCGAAACCCTTCCAGTGGTTCCTCGTCATCAACGGTATTCTTGGTCCGTTGCTTCTTGGAGGAGCTGTCGCCACATTCTTTGATGGTTCCAACTTTCTTGTCAACAAGGAAAATATCACAAACAATTTGCACCCTGTTATCAGCAGTTGGGCTAATGCCAGCAACGGTCTCGATGCCCTGCTTGACCCTTGGAACCTTGTCTTCGGTTTTGCAGTAATGTTTCTTGCAAGAGTTCTTGGCAGCCTGTATTTCATCAATAACATCAACGATGAAGACATTCGTACCAAAAGCCGCCATCAGACAATGATCAACGGAATAGCATTTTTAATACTCTTCCTTGCTTTCATCATCCGCACACTGTTCAAAGACGGTTTTGCCGTAAATCATGTCACAGGGCAGATATTCATGGAACCCTACAAATACTTCACCAATTTTATCACCTTATGGTGGCTTCTGATACTTTTCCTTGTAGGGGTTATATTAGTTCTTTTCGGAGGTATCAAGACATATCTGTGCAATACATTTCATAAGGGAATATGGTTTGTGGGTATCGGAGTAATATTTGTCGTACTTGCACTGCTGACAAGTGTAGGTTATAATGATACAGCATATTATCCGTCGACATACGACTTACAGAGTTCGCTCACACTAGCCAACAGTTGCAGTAGTGAATTTACACTCCGTACCATGGCGTGGGTATCCTTATTCATTCCGTTCGTACTAGCCTATATAAGTTACGCATGGCACGCTATTGATAAAAAGAATATAGAGAAGGACGATATTAAAAACGGAATTTCTTATTAAAGACCAACGATAATGGAAAATTAAAGGCAGCTGCATTCAAACAGCTGCCTTTAATTTTTATTTCACCTTATCATACACCTTCATCGTCAAAGTTATGTCATACAGCGCGTCATGTAGGGAATCAGCCTCCACATCGACACCACAATATTTTGCGACCGTGCTCAATTTAAAATTCTCCATCTCGGGACGTTTATCTATCAGATATTGAGTTGCCATCACCATCACGTCAATACTATTCGACCAGAACCAACTTCCAAAGAACTTGTCGTTGTTCTGAACGAACCAGGCCCTTAAGAACTGATTATCGAATGGAGCATTATTGTATCCCGCAAGATACAGCTTATCACTGCGGTTAAACTTTTCCACATACCTCCCCAGTAACTTAACGAATTTCTTATATACCACCCCCATAGGTTCATACTGCATAATCTGTTCTTTAGTCACTCCTGCCACATTCAGAGCTTCTTGCTCTATGATAGCATTTGGATTAGGTTGAACCCTGAAGTCAAAAGTCTCCTTTACCTCACCGTCAATGACAATAGCACCGCTAAGTTGATGAATACCGTTCTTCCAGAAACGAGTTCCGGTAGTCTCTATATCATAAAAAAGTATCTTCATATAGTTATTTTTCTAATAAAAAATAATGCGTTCACTATCTTAACACCATGCAAATGTAGACATTTTCTCTAATATTACCAAATAAATGCAGGAAGAATCATTTTTCTGGAAACTGATAATCGGACAGTTTATTCATACCATGAATTCTAAGGTAAGTTACTCGCTGGCCGCTAAGTATGACTGAGCGATGAAAATTTGAAATGTTATCGTGCAAGTTTAGATCTGTCCTTGCTGTAGAACGGTCTGTCAGACAAACCGTCAATAAATGATCGGCATTCATTTCGTCGGGTTTGTCGGCAATGATGATACTTTGTGTATAATCTGTAGGTACTGTAAAGACCGCATAATTGATTGAACTTGTAGCAGATCCGACGATATATCCTTTCACTTCTATGAATGTTGTATTAGGCAGTTTAATGGCAGAGTCGACAGATATATACTCAGCATCATCGTCGGTTGAAGGTTTTGAAGGTTTAACGATAGTGGTATCAGTAACCTCTCCGCTATTTTTCCCTCCGCCACCATTATCACTCTTTTCTGGCAAGACAGCCTTTTCACACGACAGAACCGTAAGCATCATCAAAAATAAGATAAAAAAATTACGCATTTTATTGAATATCAGCATTATTATTTAACTTTAATAATCAAGAAGACACTGTGATGGTTCTCAAAAGCCATATACAATGATGTTTCTTTGACACAAAGGTAAATAAAATAATTAAGAAAAAGACCATTTATAATGTATTTTTATCTTGTATTTTTCTGTTTCTATGACATATAAGACTGATATTTCCATTTTTTTATATAACTTTGCATACTAGAATAAACACCTCCTTATATTATGAAATTATTATCAAAAACGATTAGTATCATCATCTTAGCATCAGCACAGGCACTGACCTTGCAGGCACAGTCCTTTACTTGGATAAAAAGTATTGAGAAAGATACGTGGCAGGAATCAAAAGTTAAATTAATCTTAGACCTTCATAAAGGTGCAGATATCACTATCCCGGAATCCGCTACTGGCCCGGTATTCAAATCCTGGGGAACCTGTTTTAATGAACTGGGGTGGGATGCGCTCAACGCCCTCACGGTTCAGGACCAGGAGACAATCATGGGCAACTTGTTTTCTCCGCAGGGCGACCTACGCTTCAACATCGGTCGCATACCCATGAATGCCAACGATTATGCCCGTTCATGGTACAGTTGCGACAGTGTTGACGGTGACTTCTCTCTGAAGTTTTTCAATATCGACCGCGACATGCAGACGTTAATACCATACATACATATAGCTCAGAAGCACAATCCGAACATGACATTCTGGGTGTCGCCATGGAGTCCACCGATTTGGATGAAGACAAATCACCATTATGCCCAGCAGGCATCACCGACAAACGGACTGCGCAAGGAAATGGAATGTCCCGCATATAAGGTCGACCAATTTATTATGGAACCGCGATACCTCAATGCTTACGCCGACTATTTCTGCAAGTTTATCGATGCTTACAAAGCACAGAACATACCTATAGATATCGTTATGTATCAGAATGAGGCATACTCGTCTGCTCCATATCCGGGTTGCACATGGACAGCCAAGGCCTCAATACTATTCAATAAGGACTACCTTGGCCCTACCCTTGCCCGTCTGCATCCGGAGGTCAAACTATATCTCGGGACTATCAATAGCAATCACTTTGATGTCATCGACTCGATTCTTGGTGACAATGGCATCAGAAAGTATGTGAAGGGAGTCGCCTTGCAATGGGAAGGAGGCCAGATCCTCGGAAAATTACGTGAGAAATATCCTAAAAACAAATATGTAATGAGTGAGAGCGAATGCGGATGGGGCGACTTCAGCTGGAAAGCTGCCGAACACACATTCAATCTTATAAGCCATTATCTCGCCAACGGATGTGAGACTTACACCTTCTGGAATGCCATCATTGCCAACGATGGTTCAAGCACTTGGGGGTGGAAGCAGAACGGACTGATTCATGTAGATTCCCACAAGAAAACATACACTTACACACCAGAGTATTACTGTGCGAAACATTTCTGCCACTTCGTGACTGATGGTACTAAACTGATTGCAAGTAAAGACGTCAATGGTAAAACACCCGTTATGGTATTCGTGACACCCAATAACAAGAAACTTATCATAGCAGGCAACTTTAATAATAGTCCCCACACACTGAATATCACAATTGGGAAAAAACTCCTGACCGCATCCCTTCCGGGCCACTCTTTTAATACTTTCTGTGAGAATTAGAAACTAGGAATATCACACATTAAAAACGGGCCGTTTCCATTCTCTCGTTTGGAAACAGCCCGTATATAAGTGTTATTTATGTTCTTTTTAGAAAGCGACACTCATGTGACCGCTGGAATACATTTTCAATACATTGTTAAGATACCTTTTCACATTCTCACTCTTAAACATTCTCTTAATCATTCTTTTCATAATCTTTTTACCTTTAAATTAAATATTCTATTGTAAGGTGCATCTTCACACCCCTGTTATCCTTTTATCTTGTTATCCGCAGCAAAGGTAATATTTTTTTGATCACTTGTCAAGAGAATACAGTATTATGTGTGCGTTCACAACGATTTTTTGACCTATATCAATAAACAGGTAACTATTTGTGCTTCCGCATAATATTACGCAGTTTTCCATACTCGTCAAACGAATACCTGCTTGATAATATGATTGTTATCATTAGCGACAACATTGATGCCGTAAATGTAATGATAATGATCATCATCTGATACTTGATGGCTATGCCTGGAGCACTACCTCCAAGTATCTGACCAATCATCGTGCCTGGTAGCGATACAATGCCCATCACCGCCATATTGGCAACACACGGAGAAAAAGCCTTCATCATCGCCTGACGCACAAATGGGGCTGTGGCTTCAAACCGGGTCGCACCGTTTCCAAGCAGATAATAATACATCTGATGCTCTCTTTGCAAATCTCCGAAATATGTATTTACTGCTATTACGTTGACACTCAACATATTTCCCATCAATATGCCCATTATCGGAATAAAGTATTGCGCGCTAAATGGATTATCCAGATGAAGTACGAATAGTAGGAAATAGAGTCCCACCACCATTGCAGTAGCCAAGAATCCCACGCTTACAGGTATGAACAACACCGACCGTTTAATTCCTGTACGGTGAGTCGCTGTAAACGAGGCAACAATCACCATGATTATCACCCATAGGAGATTTATCCAAGGATTGTTCCATATAAACAGATACTTAAGGTATAGACCGATAAAAAATAATTGAATCACCATTCTCAATGCTGCGACTAGCGTTGACACGACAAGTTTCACCTTATATAGGCGGAAGAAATAGATAGGAAAAGCCAACAACAACAGACCTATTACCAGACTCCATAAAGATATATCAATTGTTCCCATTATTCAAACATATTATTTTATCACATAACGAAGAAAAAGTCTTATCGTGAGATACGGCAACCACTATCGTACCCTTTGAAGCAAGTTCCCTGAAGTATCTAACGACAAGCCTTGCGTGTGTCTCATCCAGTGCCGAAGTCGGTTCGTCGGTCAGCAGTATTGGTTTATGAAGCAGTCCACATACAGCTATCATCATACGTTGGCGCTGGCCTCCGCTCACTTTTGCCACACTGCTTTTATAGAAGGAAGCATCCAAATCCAGTTTTTTCCACTCATCCATCATCCTCTCATACGAAAATTTAACATATCTGTTATTTTTAAGCGTGAACGGCAGTTGCACCATCTCCTCTACGGTATCAAAGGGCAGTGACAATTCCTGAGGTACATACATCATACGACGTCTGAAGGTCTCTGCCGACATTGAGTTTATAATTTCGCCGTCGACACTTATCACCCCGTCGTCAAGAGGTAAGAAACCGAGTATAGCCCGCAGCATTGTTGTCTTACCGGATCCCGAATCACCTGTTATACATACCACCTGTCCGCAGTCGACAGAGAAAGACAAATCTCTAAATAGCTGTGTATCACCAAGCTTTAGTGAAGCATTTCTTATTTCCAACATGATTCCTTCCTGTTTTTATATTTAATTATCCATATATCCGAAACAAAGATAATTGAAGTTGTGAGAAAAAGCAAAAGAAATGAAGTTTTATTGTTAATGATTATAACAACTTAGCACTATTTGACAAGAAAAATAGAAGAGAACAATACAGACAAGTTTTCAACTCCGCTGATATTGAAGAGGAGTCATTCCCGTCAATCTCTTAAAGAACTTGCAGAAGAAGGAGACATTCGGAAAATTCAAATCATCGGATATCTGATAAGTCAGCATATCCGAATTCTTCAGCATCACCTTCGCCTCTGCTATCACCGAACGCTCTATCCATTCCTTGGCTGTAGTGCCACTAGCTTCACGAACGAGTGTACCCAGATAGTGCTGAGAAAAACATAATTTATCGGCGTAGAAACTTATTTTGCGCTCTTTTTTACTGTACTGATGCACAAGATTGATGAATTTCATGAACACTTCACGTTCATGAGATGTGCTTGAGACAACATTTGTGATATTACGTGCATCAATGTTCTCATAAAAGCAAAGCACCGCGGTAAGCAGACTATGTATCACTCCGGAACCTGAATCATTCTGATGTACAACTGCCCACAATGTTCCAATCATATTCTGTAAAATCTCTATTTCTATTTGCGATATACATATAGCTTTATTACTCACGTCATTGAGAAAACATGACGGAACCCGACCATTGAACAATAACTGTAACAGATCGTCGCTAACAGAAATTGCTTCCATATCGAAATCGGGCGAGAATGTATTGGGCTGAACGATAGACCCACCTTTTACATATACAAGCATTCCCTCATGCAATTCATAATCTATGAGGTTAATCGTAATATTTCCATGCCCACTTGTCACAACACCTACACGGAGTTCATTAAGTCGATATGGAGGCCCGAATATATTCGGAGAGCTGGCAATCAACTTAAAACTCCTTAACACTGCAAAATCATTTGATATATAGGCATACTGAGGAAAACGCACATAATTATTACACACGAAATCACGTAATGCTGAGAAATCCAGTTTGATAGGTTTACCTTTCTTCTCCATACTTATCTTTTTGTCGGTTTATTGACCACAAAGATAATAAAACATCTACAATATAGCTATCTTTTTTATGATTATCGTACAAAAAGAACATTATTCTGTTTGTAAAGATAATCGCAGAACCAAATAAACCATCTATCTTTGCACAAAAATTCAAATAAAGATATGAAACTGAGATTTTTTCTTCTAGGAATGATGATGACATCCACAGGATGCTTCGCACAGATCACGCTTCAGGAGTGCCGTCAGAAGGCTCATGACAACTATCCGATGATTAAACAGTATGGACTGGTAGAGCAGTCGCGCGACTTCAATATAGACAATGCTGCCAAAGGTTATCTGCCACAAATATCTGTAACGGCACTTGCGACCTATCACACCGACATGCTGAAAAGCAGCAACATAACAACTGCAATTGATACCAAGAACTCTCTCTACGGAGGCATGATCCAAGTATCGGAAAATATTTACGACGGTGGGGCCATATCATCTAGGAAGAATATTGCCAAAGCCGATGCCAACGTGAGTAACGAACAGTTAAATGTGACGATGTACGATATCAACAACCGTATTGACCAGCTCTATTTTGGAGCTTTACTCATCGATGAACAGATGAAGCAAAACAAATTACTTCAGGAGGATCTCGCTCTGAGCAGAAAGAGCATTGAAGGAATGATGAGAAACGGTATTGCCAACCAGAATGATGTGGATGCCATCCAGGTGGAACAGCTTAACACAGTTCAACAAGAGAAGAGCCTCAACATTCAAAGAGGTACCTACATGACCATGCTCGGTATATTTACAGGTGAAGAACTGAACGAAAATAGTACCCTTATAAAACCATCTGACGAAATACCGATATCCATGGATGTGAAACGACCGGAACTAAAACTGTTTGATGCACAGTCGGCTCTGCTCAACGAGCGTGAGAAGACTCTCGACGTTAGTATCAGACCGAAGTTTGGTGTATTCGTGTCAGGATTATTTGGAAATACAGGTATCGAGATGATAAAGAAGAGCATGTTTATGGCCGGTGCGAAACTGACATGGAATATTGATGGTCTCTACACCCGCAAAAACGATAAGAAACTGATAGATGCCAGCCGTCAGCAAATTGAGTCAAACCGTGAGACTTTCTTCTTTAATACCCGTTTGCAGAGTAGGAATGAAATTTCCATCATAAGTGACCTCAGAGAAAAACTTAAGACCGACGACGATATTGTTACTCTCAGAACAAACATACGAAGCAAGGCTGAGCGCAAAGTGGAAAACGGTACGCTGACTATTAATGAAATGCTTCGGCAGATAAATGCTGAGAGCGAAGCGAAACAGTCCAAAGCCCTGCATGAGATTCAATTACTGAAAGAGATTTATCAACTTAAGAATATTGCAAACAATTAAAATACCAACGATATGAAAACAAAATCGATCATATTACTTACAGTATCGGCAACGATACTAACAGCTTGTTCTTCCAACAAGAAAGATTATGACGCTACAGGCACCTTCGAGGCTACCGAAGTGACAGTTTCTGCCGAACAGACAGGACGAATAATGAATTTCGACATCACCGAAGGGCTGAAAATCAATCAAGGTGTCCAGGTGGGACTTATTGACACCGTGCAATTGGAGCTTAAAGCGCTCCAAATGGGAGCGACCAGAGAGACTTATGAAAATCAGAAACCGGATATTCAGAAGCAGATTGCAGCTACACGCCAGCAATTGGCTACAGCAGAGAGAGAACAGCGCCGCGCTGCCAATCTCGTCAAGGACGGTGCAGCCAATCAGAAGCAGTCCGATGATGCAAGCTCTGCTGTTTTGGTTCTGAAACGTCAACTCGAAGCACAGATTTCGTCACTGAGCAACAGTACGAAAAGCCTCTCCAGTCAAAGCAGCGCTACTGACATTCAACGTGCACAGATTATCGACCAACTGCAAAAATGCCATATCACTACCCCTATCAACGGCACTATCCTCGATAAATATGTGGAGGCAGGAGACTTTGCCACTATCGGTAAACCTCTGTTTAAGATTGCCGACATGGACAATGTGTATCTGCGTGCCTACGTAACATCAGAACAACTCGAAAAAGTAAAAACAGGTCAGACCGTAAAGGTGTTCAGTGACTATGGGAAAAATAAGCGTAAGGAGTACAGCGGAACAATAACATGGATTTCCGATCATTCTGAATTCACCCCAAAGACCATACAGACTAATGATGAACGGGCCGACCTCGTTTATGCAGTCAAGATATTAGTAAAAAACGACGGATACATCAAGCTTGGCATGTACGGTGAGGTGAAATTATGATAGAAATTAACAACATATCGAAACACTTTGGCCCTGTAGCGGCACTTGATGACGTCACATTGAGCATCAGAGATGGAGAACTGTTTGGGATTATCGGTCCCGACGGTGCTGGGAAGACCACGCTCTTTCGTATCCTCACCACCTTGCTCATTCCCGAAAATGGTACGGCAACAGTCGACGGTTTCGACACGGTATCTCAGATGAAGGAGATTCGCCGTCGCGTAGGATATATGCCGGGACATTTTTCCCTCTATCAGGATCTCACAGTTGAGGAGAACCTGAAATTCTTCGCCACTCTCTTCGGTACGACCATCGAAAAGGGCTACGACTCCATCCGCGATATCTATTCTCAGATAGAACCGTTTAAGGATCGCCGTGCCGGTGCTCTCTCCGGTGGTATGAAACAGAAACTCGCGCTTTCGTGCGCTCTTGTTCATCAACCCAGTGCACTCTTCCTTGACGAACCGACCACAGGTGTTGACCCGGTGTCACGCAAGGAATTCTGGCAGATACTGCAACGGCTGCGTGAAACAGGGATGACTATCGTAGTCTCAACACCCTATCTCGACGAAGTGCGCCAATGCGAACGCATCGCCTTCATCAACGAAGGTAAAATCTCCGGCACAGGTACTCCTGATGATATCCTCATCCAGTTTAAGGATATCTTCTGTCCCGAAGGGCTCACCCGCTCCGAAGAGAAAAACGACAAGAACAACGATGATGTGATTGTTGTAAAAGACCTTTGCAAAACATTCGGTACATTCCATGCCGTCGACCATATATCTTTCTCTGTTCACAGTGGCGAGATATTCGGTTTCCTCGGTGCCAATGGAGCAGGAAAGACCACTGCCATGCGCATGCTCACCGGACTTAGCCAACCCACCAGTGGTGAAGGCACAGTAGCCGGATTCGATGTCTCCACTCAGTTTGAGGATATCAAGAAGCATATCGGTTATATGAGTCAGAAGTTCTCTCTGTATGAAGATCTTAAGGTTTGGGAGAACATACGGCTCTTCGGAGGTATCTATGGAATGAACAGCGACGATATCAAGATAAAGACCGACCATCTGCTCTCCCGTCTCGGAATGACAAAGCACCGTGATACGATAGTCAGAGAGCTTCCTCTCGGCTGGAAACAGAAGCTAGCCTTCTCTGTCGCCATATTCCATCACCCAAGCGTGGTGTTCCTCGATGAACCCACCGGTGGTGTAGATCCTGCCACACGTAAGAATTTCTGGTCACTCATTTATGAAGCGGCATCCGACGGCATCACCGTATTCGTCACCACCCATTACATGGATGAAGCCGAATACTGCGATAGAATTTCCATCATGGTTGACGGTCAGATCAAGGCCCTCGGCACACCGGCACAACTCAAACAACAGTTCAGTGTCGCAGATATGGATCAGGTATTCACCCAACTAGCCCGCAAGGCTCAACGTAAATCAGATTAAGAAGATGAACACATTCATGTCATTTGTATCCAAAGAGACGCGACACATCCTGCGTGACCGCCGTACGCTGCTCATCCTCATCGGCATGCCAATCGTGATGATGTTTCTCTTTGGTTTCGCCATCACCACCGAGGTGCGAAACGTGCGTATAATAGCCGTTACCTCATCCTTGGATAATACCACACGGCGCATCACCGACCGTCTCAATGCATCCGAATATTTCAATATCACCTCCAGTGTTTCCACCGCTGCAGAAGCGGAAACGATGCTCGAAAGAAATGCAGCCGATATGGCTGTTGTCTTCTCCCCTCACTTTGCGAATCACATCTACGACGGTTCGGCGACAGTTCAAATCATCGCCGACTGTACCGACCCAAACATGGCCATCCAACAGAGCAACTATGCCCGTCAGATTATCACGGCGGAGATGATGAAAGACGGTGTAAGAAACGGCGGAGCAATGATCAAACTGCTCTACAACCCCCGCATGGAGAGTGCATACAACTTTGTGCCGGGAGTGATGGGAATGATTCTGATGATCATCTGTGCCATGATGACATCCATTAGTATCGTGCGGGAAAAAGAACGTGGAACCATGGAAGTTCTCCTAGTCTCCCCCATCCGACCCATTCTGATCATCATCGCCAAGATGGTACCCTATTTCATCCTTGGCATCCTCGATCTCACATTTATCCTCACCATCTCCTACTTCATCCTGCATGTGCCTATTGCTGGCAGCCTTATGTCACTTGCTGCCGTCTCAATGCTTTTCCTGATAGTCGCTCTGTCGTTAGGTCTTCTGATCAGTGTACTCACAGAGACTCAAGTGGCAGCCATGCTAGCCTCAGGTATGATTCTTCTCATGCCGTGCATCATGCTCTCTGGTATGATTTATCCCATTGAGAGCATGCCAAAGATATTGCAGATAATAGCGGATATTGTCCCTGCTTCATGGTTTATCTCAGCCTGCCGTAAGCTGATGATTATGGGTGTCAGCATCACCATGGTGTGGCGTGAGATTGCCGTCATGCTGTTGATGGCTGTACTGCTCATCACTGTCAGCCTGATCAAATTCAAAAAACGATTGGAATAGTAATTAAGTTATGATATTAAACTATTTAATAGAAAAGGAGTTCAAGCAGATACGCCGCAACAGCTTTCTGCCGAGAATGATTATCATGTTCCCCATTATCATCATGCTCGTCATTCCGTGGATAACCAACCTCGAAGTGAAGAATATCAAGTTACGCGTTGTCGACAATGACCGCAGCTCCACCTCACAGCGAATGGTTCACGAGATGGAAGCCTCCAAATACTTCATTTTCCAAGGTATCTCCCCCTCTTACGATGACGCTATCAAAGAAGTTGAAAGTGGCGACGCCGATATCATCGCCGTCATTCCACAACATTACGAGCGTGACCTCGTCAACAATCATCCCACCAATGTTCTCATAGCCGCCAACTCCGTCAACGGCACCAAAGGTGGCATGGGGTCGGCATACCTTTCCAGCATCATTACCCCATCCACCTCCATCAAGGAACCCATTTCCGTTCTCAATCTCTTTAATAAATATCAGGACTACAAGGTGTTCATGATTCCTGCTCTCATGGCGATACTCCTTATCCTCATGTGCGGTTTTATGCCCGCTCTCAATATTGTAGGTGAAAAGGAGTCGGGTACCATTGAGCAGATAAACGTCACCCCCGTCAGCAAATTTTCGTTTATCCTAGCCAAGATTATCCCCTATTGGATTATAGGCCTTCTTGTCATGACCATCTGTTTCATCCTCTCATGGGCAGTCTATGGCATCACCTCTGCCGGGCCATTGCCCCTCATCTATCTGCTCGCCATCCTTATGGCCCTCATCATGAGCAGTCTGGGTCTGATCATATCCAACTATAGCGACACAATGCAGCAAGCGATGCTTGTCATGTGGTTCTGCATGGTCTGTTTCATCCTTCTCAGCGGACTTTTCACCCCTGTCAGAAGCATGCCAGACTGGGCACAAGCCCTCACCCTCATCAACCCGATGAGATACTTCATTGACGGCATGCGTACGGTCTTCATTCGTGGAGGGAATATCATCAGTATCAGCCATCAGTTATTGCCATTATCCCTCTTTGCCACGGTGATGAGTCTTTGGTCTATGTGGAGTTATAAGAAGAATAACTGATGTCCAATGAGAATATAGTACGAATGGAAGGGCTTCGTGTTGCTTATTGTATTTGGTTTATGTAATTAAGCAGAAAATCTTCTATACCTATATATAATATGCCCAATTCGTCCTTCCATTGGATGATGTAATCCTTAACGACTACGATTTTGACAAAGGAGTCGTTAATCTTTGTGAGAGAGTTGATTTCTTGCAATCGCTTGGTCTCTTCTGCTACAGTTAATGCCGACTGAATATAATATCGGTCGTGTCCACGCTGGCAGACAAAGTCAACTTCTAACTGTGAACGCTGACGATTACCTTCTGCATTTGTCACCGTTGTTTCTACCACGCCCACGTCTACACTGAATCCGCGTGCGGTCAGCTCGTTGTAGATGATATTCTCCATGATATGGTTCTCTTCTTGCTGTCTAAAATTCAGTCTGGCATTCCTCAAACCTGCATCCGAGAAGAATTACTATATGCTTTTTTCGTGATAACGTAACATTTTTAGCAGATAAGAAAGTATGATTGATGTTCTGAACGGCAAAAAATGAACTTGTCGTGCTCAAAAGCCAAAACGAAATACTCAGGTGGTAGCTATGCTGACCTCAGGTATGATTCTTCTCATGCCTTGTATCATGCTCTCCGATATGATTTATCCCATCGAGAGCATGCCAAGGATATTGCAGACCATATCTGATATAGTCCCAGCCTCATGGTTTATCTCAGCCTGTCGCAAACTGATGATTATGGGTGTCAGCATCACTTTGGATTATAGGCCTTCTTGTCATGACCATCTGTTTCATTCTCTCATGGGCAGTCTATGGTATCACCTCTGCCGGGCCATTGCCCCTCATCTATCTGTTGGCCATCATTATGGCCCTCATCATGAGCAGTCTAGGTCTGATCATATCCAACTATAGCGACACAATGCAGCAAGCGATGCTTGTCATGTGGTTCTGCATGGTCGGTTTCATCCTTCTCAGCGGACTTTTCACCCCTGTCAGAAGCATGCCCGACTGGGCACAGGCCCTCACCCTCATCAACCCGATGAGATACTTCATTGACGGCATGCGTACGGTCTTCATTCGTGGTGGGAATATCATCAGTATCAGCCATCAGTTATTGTCGTTATCCCTCTTTGCCACAGTGATGAGTCTTTGGTCAGTGTGGAGTTATAAGAAGAACAACTGATTTTATTTATTTCGGATAAGCCAATTATCTAAAGATGTCATCAGAAAACTATCAAAGTCTCCAAATAAATATTGTAAGGTTTTTCTTCTTACATCAACAGATTCGGGGGTATGTATCATCTGCTATCACATTTCCAAAGAAGACAGGGCGTGTAATGACATCAGAGGAAGTGATGAGAAAATTGTCATACATGCAGAAAAACATTAGGATTGAAAGTTTGAACAAGTTTAACTTGAATGTCATTTATTTTAGGATCCAGATACCAACAAAGTTGTTGAAATGAATAAGTATTAATAATGGAACTAAAAGATTTTATATTCCAAATGGCATAATACGAAATAATATTGTTATATTTGCACCCAAAGAGATGTAAAATGATTATTATGGAGTAAAACGTAATAGCTAAATATGAAAATGAGATGAGTAAAACGTATAATTACGCGAATAGATTAATCAGAAAATCAAGTATTGGTCTGCCTTTTATCTATGGATCAGAATAAGATAAAACTAATTTACAATTAAATAAAGTTAACCAAGTCCTTTATTTATTGGGTTCAGATTTAGTATTATGTCCAGAAAAAAAGCTGAAAGGAGTATGAATGACACTAATTTGGTTTAAGAAGTATTCGTCTGTTATACAATAATAGTACAACTATTTATATTATTATATTAGAATTATACATAAATGAAGAATACAAAATATAAGGCAATTGATTTCTTTTGTGGAGGTGGAGGCATGACATGTGGACTTCGTCAAGCAGGAATTGATGTAATTGCAGGGATTGATCTTGATAAAGAAGCTAAAGAAACATATGAAATAAATAATTCTGGAAGTATTTTTGTACAAGCGAATATAAGAGAATTGGGTGAAGATTATTTTGAAAAAAAATTCTCTGTCCATAAAAATGATGACAACCTTATTCTAATTGGTTGTAGCCCATGTCAATTTTATAGTATAATCAATACTACACGAGATAGATCTGAGAAAACACGAGATCTACTTCTTGAATTCCAGAAGTTTGTTCAATATTATAATCCAGGATATGTGCTCGTTGAAAATGTTCCTGGGATTATAACTAATAAATATAGCGTGCTGCCAGAATTCCTTTATTTTTTAGAAAATAACGACTATGTATACATTGAAAAAGGTGTCGTTAATATGAGTTATTATGGCGTTCCACAAACCAGACGTAGGTTTTCATTAATAGCCTCAAGAGTAAAACCTGTTTCACTTCCTGTGAAAGAAGATAAACAGGCTTTATTAAAGGATTTTATAGGAGTATGGAACGGTTTTGAAAAAATAGGGGCAGGACATAAAGACTTTACTAATTTCAATCATACAACAGCAGGGTTAAGTAAAATTAACATTAGAAGACTTTTAAAGACCAAAACGGACGGTGGTAATCGCCTTGATTGGAAAGATGATTCTGAACTACAGTTAAAATGCTTCATTGGAAAAGATGAAAGTTTCAAAGATACTTTTGGAAGAATGTGGTGGAAGCGCCCAGCACCGACTATAACTACAAAATTTTTTAGCATTTCAAATGGAAGATTTGTTCATCCTGACGAAAACCGTGCTATTTCATTGCGGGAAGGAGCTACTCTTCAAACATTTCCAAGAGATTATATTTTTAAAACCAATAATATTGCGACTACAGCAAGATTAATAGGAAATGCAGTGCCATGCGAATATGCAAGGCGTTTAGGAGAAACCATAAAAAACAATTAATTTATGCCACAGTTTAGAGCCAAAGCAAGAGCAATAGATTTACTAGGAAAGGGACAAATTTCAGATCTTCCAACAGCTATATCCGAATTGTGGAAAAATGGATATGATGCGTATGGGGACAAGCTAGAGGCTTATCTTTATATGGATAGTTACATGGATGTAGAACATCCATTTTTCGTTATATCTGATGATGGAAAAGGTATGTCTCGTCAAGATATTCTTGAAAAATGGATTGTGCTAGGAACAGATTCCAAAACTAGGTGTAATATTGATAAATCAGGAGAAGATACTTTATGGAAAGCTCCTCGAATTAAAATGGGCGAAAAAGGTATTGGGCGGCTATCTGTTGCATATTTAGGTAGCCCAATGTTGATGATAACAAAAAAAATTGGCTCTCCCCTTCAAGCTCTATTTATTGATTGGCGCATACTTGAAAACTATAACCAATATATAGAAGATATTAACATTCCTTTATTGTCCATTACAGAATCCTCTGATTTTGATAGGGTCTTTGATAGTCTTAAAAAAGAATTTATTAATAATTTTAAGAAAGATAAAAATAATCCTATTTATCTTGATCGCAATATTTCAGAATCAAATGTATCAGAAGAATGGTATGAACAATATTCCTTGGCAGTACAAATTATTGAAAGTGTAGACAGGATCAAATTACCTTCTTTTTTTGTAAAAGAGATGATAAGTCCATTGTGCTCTTCTTCAACCAACATCCACGGAACAAAGTTTGTTATTTTTGAGCCAGATGAACAACTAATTATATTGTCACAATCGTATCAAAAAGATATAAATAATGAGTATGAAGAGTCCATTAACGAGATAAGAAGTAGCCTCAATGGTTTGTTTAATGTATTCAAAGAGGATAATATAGCAGTTGCAACAAAGTTCATTGTTGTTACCGATGATGGTGAACGAGACCTTATCTCCAGTCGAGAGTTCTTTTCTTATTATGATTTTTCAAACTGCGATCATTTGATTGATGGTAGATTTAATGAAGATGGGCATTTCTCTGGAGTAATAAGAGTCTACAAAAAAGGTGACATTAGTCATACTTTCAGAAATTCCCGTAGACCTGGTAATACGGCTTACGGGGCATTTAATTTGAAGGTAGGCGTTATCAACGGAAATCAGAGTGAGTCTTTACTTAATGAAGAACAATTTAGTGTATATGATAAGAAGCTAAAGCTTTTCGGGGGACTATATATCTATAGAGATGGGTTTCGGGTACTGCCTTACGGGAGGACAGAGACCGACTTTCTACGATTCGAAAATAGACGTTCTAAACATGCAGGATCATACTTCTTCAGCCATAGACGAATGCTTGGATATATCGAGATTTCAAGGGCAGATAATAAGAAGTTAGTAGATAAAGCAGGACGAGAAGGCTTTATAAATAATGTTGCATATAAAGAGTTTAAAGCTGATTTAGAAGCTTTTTTTATCGACCTTGCAAAAAGATATTATGGAACAGATGCCGAGTTTGATTTTAAGGAAAGCCAGAAGACTGATATTGAAAAAGCTTCTAAAAATGCTAAAGAAGAACATGAAAAAGAGAAGGCATTAAGAAAAGAATTTGCAAAGAAACTAAAGGAGTATCCTCAATTATTAATAGAGTCAATAGACAATTATCAACGGTTGTTAAATGAACTGAATACGAAGCAACAAGAATCAAACTTGCTTTATGAAGACATTGACTCTGTTTTAAAACAAATAGAAGTTTACAAACTCAAAATTCACAAGTTGCAACTTGAAAAGCCTGTACGTTTTTCTTTAACTGAGAATCAAAGCAAGAATTTGTATAACTATCAAGAACAATATTGCATGTTCGCAGAAAAAGCGATCACAGATTCTCAAGATGTTATAAATAATGCCCGTGCAAAAATGAAAGACTTCGAACTTTTTAAAGAGTTAGAGGCTAAGTATAAACAATATAGAACCCATATATCAAATATATTCGAGGAAGCGACATCATCGTTAAATACGTCATTAAATAGATTAAAAGGAAAAATCGACGAAGAAAGATCATCTGTCTTTTTAAAAGAAATTGATGAGAAATATGAATCAATAAAACCTACGAGTATTAATCGAACTGATATTTTATTGGGCCTAACGTTGCTTGATAATATTTACAAGGATTTGATCGATAAAGCACATAAGAGAGTTTCTCCTTTTCTAGAACATCTAGATAGAATTAGTTTAGATGTCGATGAAGAAGCTTTAACAGGATATTACAAGATCAGATATGAAGAAATTGAAAAGAGATGGACTCAAACCAAAGAACTAGCACAAATGGGCATTGCAATCGAGATAATTGATCATCAGTTTAATGCTTTGTATTCTCAAGTAGCCTATGCTATTACGCAAATAAAGGATTGTCTGCCAAGTGATGAAAAGACATTTAGACTCTACCAGTCATTAAAGTCTTCTTTTGAACATTTGGAAGATAAATATAAACTAATGTCTCCATTATATCGTACGACAGGAAAAGTAAGAAAGAATATTAGTGGAAAATTTATAAAAGAATATCTAGGCTCGTTTTTTAACCGTCAATTTGATGAATTAAATATTCTTTTTGAAAGTACGTTTGATTTTGATAATGCATACTTCAATACATTTGAATCAATTCTTTTACCTGCTTTTATAAATATTATTAACAATGCTGTATATTGGCTAAAATCTGCTGTGGACAAGCAAATTATATTGGACTTTGTTGAAGATTCAAAGATCTTGATTATTAACTCAGGAGAACCCATTGAAGATTTTTATTTGGAGGATATTTTCAAACTATTTTATTCACAGAAGCCAAATGGACGCGGTATTGGACTTTATATTGCAAGAGAAACCTTGTTAGAGATAGGTTATAATTTATTTGCAGCTAATAATAAGTCAACATATAATAGATTACAAGGTGCTTGCTTTGTTATAAATGTCAAACCAACTTAAAATAATAATAATTTTAAACCGAACGAATTATGGCTAACGATACATTTCAGGAAGTAGCTCAAAATATAATTGATGAGTCGATAAAGTCTGCAGTGTTTATTGATGACGAAATTCCCAACCTTTTTAGTGGAGTGGAAGATAATACGGGGATTTGTAAAACTCTATACGAATCTTTTCAAACAAAGGGATGCTCTGTTGATTTCTTTAATTTTAAGTCTCCCAATGACATTAAAAAGAGGTTATTATTTGAAAGAAAGGATTTAGTTATTTTGGATTGGGAATTAGATTCCGTAGAACCCAAATATAAATCAACTTTAGAAATAATAGACAGTGCTGTTGAAACCGACAATCTTCATTTTGTTTGTATTTATTCTCAAAAAGGTGATGATTATTGTGATATTTTTTATAAAATATTAGCATATTACTCATGCAATAATATTGACAGTAAAGAAGATAAAATTAAGAATATTGTTAACTTTATAGAAGAAGAAGGTCTAGATGAAGATGCTATTGCTGATATTATTGAAATAATAAAAGAGGAGGCAAAAAAACGCACTTTAAATCAGATCTCTGATAGAGACTTTAAAAAAAAATTAATTGACGAGATCGGTTTAAGGTATAGAAACTTTAAAGAACTAGTTGAAAATTTATATAATCCTATTAAACCTTTTTGTAGTTTTGTTAAATTGGGTTTTGACTTAAATCAAACTGAGATTTATAGAAGTAATCCAAAAGACGTTTATATTAATTGTAAAAATAATTACCTACAAGTCAACAATACTTTCTTTTCAGTATTTAAAAAGGGAGAAACTGCTCCAGATCAACTATACAATAAGTTTTCATTAGCAATTGCATCAGCAAACGAGGCCTTTCTGACTTTTATGAGTTTGGAATTACGAAATAAACTCTTAAGTAAATCCTCGTTGATAGGAAAAGAATTAAGCAAGGTTAATGAAAGTGCTTTTTTTCATCATAAAAATACTATATCCCCAGATGAAGCTTTTGACAATTTTATTGTAGAATTGTGGGAGAATTACAATATTTCTTGGCTTTACAAGGAAAAATCAGGTTTGCTAGCAGTAATTGATAACTATTTTGATAATAAAGAAAAAAGTACTCCATCTGACGAGGATCTTGCCAAACTTAATTACTATTACAACATTGACCATACTGTTGCTACTACTAACAGAAATATTGAATATGGTGATATTTTTATGATTGAGCAAGATGGACATAATGATTCATTTTTACTATGTATTACGCCTCACTGTGACTGTTTGAGACCTAAAAAAATAAGAGGATATTATTTCTTTGTTAATGGTAAAAAAATTAAGAATAGTCGAGGTTTGGATTTAGGAGATAGCGGTTTTACTTCTTTTATCAAAAATAGTAACGGAGATTTTGTGTGTGTTGAATGGGAACTTAAACCATACACACTTTATTTCTGTGAAAATCAACGTAACATATCTAATCCAACATCAATAGTATATGGTGAAGATATTGTTGATCTTAAATATTGTTGTACATTAAAAGAGAATTATTGCCAGCGGATTACCAATCAATCTTTTTCATATCCTATCAGGGTGGGTATCTCTTTTGCTAAAAAAGAAATAGAAGACGAATGCCAGAAATTTCGAGATGGAAAATGTCAACATATAAATGAATAGTAATCTATAGAAATATTTGTACTGAAAAAAATTTACAATATAGAATAAATGTATTATATATCCTTAATTACTATGATGATATGAAATATTGGAAAGCTTATGAACGAGTTGTTGCAAAATTTATGTCTGAGGAGTATGACCCAGACGAATGGACTGTTATCCCTAATGCCCATTTAACAGGATATATAAGTAAACGTAAAAGACAAATTGATGTATTAATTGACTATAGATTTGATCATAAATTAGAAAGACGTATTATTGTTGATGCTAAAGAAAGAAAACGAGCAATAGATATTAAAGAGGTTGAATCATTCGAAGGTATGATGAGGGATATTGGTGCTCACGTGGGTATTCTTGTTTCTACGAATGGTTATACAAAAGCTGCCCAAAATCGTGCCCAACAAACTATCGGTTTAACTATAATTCAAGAAGATGAAATTGAAAAATTAAATTTAAGTGATTGGGATTATTGCTATAACTGTAGCAATGGATTAGTGCTTTGGGACTTTTATTTTGGAGTTGAATATAACAAGCTTATTTATGTTCAAGCTTCTGGGAAATGTGACGTTTGTGGTAAATTTCATATTTGGTGCTGGAGTTGTGGCGAGAAACATGTGTTAGAGGCAGAAGATACCTATCAATGCAATTGTAAAGAACCATGGTTTTGGGTTACATCAATTGAACAAGAAGAAGATGGAACCAATATGAATTATTTATTTCTAGTTTTAGGAAATGGAGAATATAAAATTATAGACAAAAAACCAATTTAAAATTTATCATTTGATCAATACATATATAATCATATTAGAATATATTGAGAATTTTTATTTATGGTATGCTTAAGGTTAAGATTCTTCGATACTTTATTATTTAGTTTCTCTTTAATAAATTGAGATGGAAAGACGTTTATGGACACGGAATGAATTTATTATGGTATTTAATTTATACTTAAAAATTCCATTTGGTAAGATACATCGAAATAATAAAGATGTAATGAAACTTGCCAAATTATTAGATCGTACACCTAATTCTATAGCCCTACGTTTGGTGAATTTTGCATCTTGTGACCCTATTCTTCAGGCTCGCGGCATAAAAGGAATGGTTGGAGGACAGAAGCAATGTCAACCTTATTTTGATGAGTTCTTTTGCAATAGAGAGAAACTATTATTTGAGAGCGAAAGTATACTTGCTAAATATCAAAAGACAACAATTGAAAAAAAATATCATAAAGAATTGGAAGATATTCCTCAAAACATTGTGGGTGAAGACAGACTGAACGAAATAAGAAAAAGAGTAAATCAGAATGTATTTCGTTCTATTGTACTTACAAACTATAATGAAAAATGCGCTCTTACTGGAATTGATCTAAAAGAATTGCTTGTTGCCAGCCATATCATTCCGTGGGCAAGTAAAATTGAAACTCGATTGAATCCAGAGAATGGTATATGCCTATCTTCTCTTTATGACAAGGCCTTCGATCAAGGGCTAATTTCATTTAGGGATGATTACACGACATTACTGTCTCTCCGCCTAAGAGGGAATATTGGCAAACAATACTATTCGGAATTTTTCAATATTATTGAGGGAAAAAAATTGATTGAGCCAGAGAAATATTATCCGAATAAGGACTTTCTTGAATATCATAGAGACGTCATATTTGATCAATGACTAGGACGAAAGAAGCGATTCATAAGAATATGGCTGCAGTCCACTCAAAGGGTACGAAACCAGAGCTGATTGTACGTAATTATTTGTGGCGGAAAGGCTTCAGATATAGACTGAACAATCCTCGCTTACCTGGTCACCCTGATCTCGTTTTAAGAAAATATCGAACCTGTATCTTTGTGAATGGATGCTTTTGGCACGGGCATAAGGGATGCACACATTATACTATACCAAAATCGAATACAGAGTTTTGGATAAACAAAATAACACGCAATCAACAACGGGATATAGAGGTTAAACATAAACTGGCACAAATGGGATGGTATTGTATTGTTATCTGGGAATGTGAACTGACTCCCCAAAAACAAGAGGTAACATTGACTTCACTTGCTTTCACACTCAATCATCTATTTTTAAAGGATCGGAAAACAGTAAGCCTCCGATAAAGTACATACAGAGTATTATCACTACCTTTATTTTCAAAAGACACTCCAATGAAAGAATCTCAAAAAATGGGATTCATTCATTGGAGTGTCTTTGTAGTATATTGGAGTTATTCTTTTTCCAGAAGTTGGGTAAAAGTCCTTTTATGTCCTTACCTAATTGCCAGATAAGGGATCGGCAAAGAGGGGATGATTATCCCTATATTGCAGAATCGCGCAATGAACCTACACCATATCAATACTCAAAATGCTTAATATTCTGACTTCGGAAATCATATACGTATTCCGGACTAAGCAGGGTCAATGTTAAACGGAATAGTTTTAGTAACGATTCCTTACAATAGCCGTATGAGGCGACCTGATTTCACCCGAATTTGAATTAGAAAAGGATGAAAATAGGTGAAAAAGCCATTAAAAAGCCATTTTTCCGGAGCAAGTTGGGTCATTTGCATCGTCATCAGCATCTGATTCCGGAGCAAGTTGGGTCACCACTATTTGGTGTTTTCGATCCGTCCTGTTTTCCGGAGCAAGTTGGGTCATTTCCTTTATGTAGAGACTTGATTTTTAGCCTTTTCCGGTTCATGTTGGGTCACTTTTTCAACATTTCAGCATACCTTTGCGTTCAAGGAACAATAAA
>Ga0302285_10000078_pt1 | contig 62341 bp, 34 predicted proteins | sample III_Fen_E2_2_FD_200455 | JGI IMG/M metagenome (GOLD analysis project Ga0302285, IMG submission 200455) | Peat permafrost microbial communities from Stordalen Mire near Abisko, Sweden - III_Fen_E2_2 | ecosystem: Environmental > Terrestrial > Soil > Wetlands > Permafrost | place: Sweden: Abisko... | reverse complement strand
AAAAATCAACTGAAAAGAATATTTTAAATGTTTATGCAATTATGAAAAATGCTGCTAGTAATCAGTTTAATAACTACTGTAAAAGAAATTATTATAAATTAAGCAATATTCATAAAAAGAATTATCAAGATAAGAGAGAGAGAGAGAAATTTGAAAAGAAAACAAACACAAATGGAAGATCTTTAGTCTCTGAAGAGTTAAGAAAGAGAGAAAAATATATTTCTTAAATGATAGAAAATTTGAGAAATAAATTTAAAAAATTTCTAGTTCATATTATCCTGTCTTTTTAGTTGTGCTATCAAATTAGTTTGTTTTTACAAGAAACAGTTGAATTCTTCATCGATTTATTGAAGACAGAGTTATGATAAAGATCCCTATCTTATTTTAATAAAAACTCTTTGAATAATTGAGTTGCTAAATGTGAAACATTATTTATTGTTTTTCAATTGAGTTAATTATTTAATCAATAAAGATTGTTAATTGGAAATAAATAAGAACTATTTAAATACAAAAATGCAACCTCCTCCAAACATTACAACTCCAAACTCTTTAGTTAAGTACGCAAGTGCTGTCCTAGTGTCAACTAGTGGAAAACGAAACCTCCTTGATAAGTAAAAAGGTAAGGCACCTAATAGCATTACAAATGCGCAAACAGAGGACATTCTCAACAGTATTCTTCCTCCTAGAGAATATACAATGGATAAGTAATAACTCTGGATTTAGAGTGTAAGTGCTACTCCTGCTACAAGAGCTGATGTGTTAGAGCTCTAAAGTAATCTAGATAAGAAGTTATAACAGAGATAAGCAAGAGAAACAGGTATCTGTCCAATCAGAGAAGAACTTTATGCTCAATGCTTTGATGAGTTAATTAGACAGATTACAATTAATTGTGCTGAAAGAGGTCTTCTTCTTGTGAGAGTTAGAGATGAAATCAAGCATACAATCTAGGTAAGTTATTCATCTATTTTTATATTAAGTTGATTTTGAATAATGCTTTGAATTCTCTACTAACCATTTTACACATAAATTCTTTAAAGAAATCTTTGTCATTTGAAATTTGAATTAGGCATATCAAACTTTATATGAAAGTTCTATTGCATATGGAATGAGAAAAGCACTCTAAGCTGAGCAAAAAAAATCAGAAATGGAGGGGAAAAAGAAATAACTTGAAGTTGAGTGCAATGAATTACAGAAGCAAGTCGAAGCCCTTGAAAATAAAATCAAAGAAATCGAAGTAAATGATCAAGAGTAAAGGGAAAATGAAGAAAAACAGCATTCTGAGCTCGTGGATATTCTCAAGAAGACAAATCAACGTTTTAAAGAAGAACTTGAAAAACTTCTTTCTGGTCCAGCTCCTTAAGTTAAAAAATGATCTGGTACTTGCAAAAGTTAAATCTTCTTTATGTATATTATTTGTCATGATTTCTAATTTTGTTATTTTAGAGGATTCTTTAAGCAAACATAATCAAATATTTCATTGTTAATTATTAGAAATTTTTATATTTTATCAAAAGCTGTAATTAACTTTTTAAATATCAATTATTTCTCATAAGAATATGAAAGTAATTGTTTCATTTTTGGAGTATTATCAACATCTTCAGAAGAAAAACAATAATGAGTAACCATTTTGAGTTTGAAAATGATTAATAGATATCTAATGGAGAGAAAAATACAGAGAAATAATTAAAGCTACTCTTTATACTTTTGTTTAGGTTAAATGACCAGTTAATTCAGAATTTTAATTGCCTTAAAATAAGGTCTAATTTTTATAAAAACATCCAAATTGCTTTTATCTTTGACTTAATTAGCGCTGGCTGCTCTTCAGGTTTCTGCAATAATTTATGATTTATTTTTGAAGCTAATGAATAAGAAAGATGGCATGAATTAACTTACTAAAAAATGAAAAAATATTATTCCTTTTCAAGAACATTAGAAATAATCAAAAATATTGATGACCACTAGACTGCTTTCTTTTTGTTTTAAATAACTTGACTTTTATCAATCCATCTCTAAAATATAATTTATGAAGCTAGAAGTAATAAAAAGTAAATAAAACGATACAACTATCTTAGGAGACTAATAATACTAAAAAACGAGATAACATGAAATCAAATACTTTAATACTTTTGTTATCATCTGCTATTAGCTTTAACTGGCTCTTTTTTCAAACCATAATGCGTTAGGGAATAATTTAAGATTTTGAAGAAACAATAATCTGTAAGCAAATCAATTATGAACAAAAAGCTTAATATTAGTACTTTCTTCACTTTTAACCTCACTAATATGTAGTGAAGGATAATTACAAATTAAGCAATATCAAATATTATTTAAGAAAACTCCAAAAAAAGTGAATCAAAAGAAAAAGTACTGCTTTTATTCAATTCTTGAGAAAAAAGAGTATAAAGCAAAACTGCCTTCTAAATGACATCTCAACTCACTAGAACAAACTCAAGCCTTCATGGAGTTCCTAAAATTAAGTTGACAAACAATAACAAAACAACAGAAATGAGAGAAAGCCAACTTTCCTTAGACTAAAAGTAGATTGCTGCTAATGTCCAAACCATATAATAAAAAAGTACTCCACTATCTTTACGTCCTGTTAGCCGATAACTAAACAAGTAGATGAGTATGTTCCTCACTCCTAAGGAAAGATAAACCATCATTAAAGAATCTCCTCAAGTTAAAACTTCTGTTAACGATGGTTAGAAATCAGGTGACTTCAGTGATTATTATAATCAACAGTGTTAGCCATAGAATAAACTTCCTTCTATAACTAAAACAAGCACAGGTAAAGTGTCCTCCAATCAAAGCTTAGATGGAAATGAAAGTGGGAGCTCTAGTGTTCGTAAATAAATTCGACATAAGACTCATACATTCTCATCAGAAGTCTCTAATTTCGATTAAGCTTCAAGTGCTTCTACTCAGGATAACTTCGAAAGAACTAAAGGGAAATCTTCATTCTTTCGTCTCAAACAATAACCTTCGCCAGTCTCCTAAACCTCACAGAATCAAAATGATAACAACAACTTTGCTTCAGTTTAGAGCAGCCGCATACCAATTGAAGAAGATAACTAATTCAAATCAAACAACATCTCACCGTAAGGTTCCAGCGATCCATCAGGTTTCTTAAACAAATAGTCTCAGTAGCAACTTAACATTAAATAACTTTATGAAGAACAGAAGAGACAGTTGCAAAGTGTTGAAGAATTTACTTCTCCTTTTCCGCCAAAATCGCAGCGCAAGAAACCTTCAGGAAGGATGAGCTTAAATGCTTCCAGCGTTTAAGACGTTACATAGTAGTTACACCAACAGACAATTCTTTCTGAGCGTATTGGAGGGTAGCCAGTTCTCAAAGCATTTGTCTCTGAATTCATACTAGCCATGAAAAAAAAGGAATTATTTGATATTATTCTAGAAGACTATCACTAAAATTTTGATGCAGTTAATGACCGTCTTTGTTCATTCATTCTTATTGTACTCAGCGATAATAACTTAGCCATTCAAGCATCAATACAAGACTTCCTAGGAGCATTTTATTCTCTTAATGACTCAACAATATTTTAACTTAAGGCATTTCTATTCGAATTCTTGACTTAGAAAGATTGCGTAAACAATACATTCAAAGATAAAGAGTTAGCTTTTAAATTGATAGAATGTTTCGAAGTAAATCGTTCTATCCTTACAAAAAATGAAGAAACTTTAAATTTGTATGAAATTTCTCACCTAGAGCTAAGGAACAATGCAATTGAGCATTGCGTCACAAGCGAATTCTTTAAAAAATACGAGCTAGAAAAAATAAATCAATTTTCAAAGGGTCTTATTGACCTGCTCTTCAATAAAGTATCTTCACTTGATTTCACTAATATATTTCAGTCTGTTTTTAGTGCAAATCTAACTTAAGTTCACCTCAATCTTCTGAAAGATGTGCTTAAAAAATCTCTAGCCGACCTTCGAGAGTACAATTCTGTCTTCCGTAAAAACATCAGCTACTAACTAAAAAAAGTACAGTGGCTTTTACCTGCCTAAATATCAGCCCCCAATTATATCGAAATAGTGAGGTCATGCCCTGATCTTGACAAACTCATGGCTAAAATCGCCCCTCAAATACTGGAAGCTCCCTAACAAGATCATACTACTTTCTTGCAATTCCTTAAACTCTTTTATTCCAAGCACAATGTCTTTAATATGGTTGACATATTTTAAATCTTCAACCCCAAGGATGTTGAATTATCAAAAAAACGTATTATCTAGCTTTCTTCTCTCTTACGTAATACTCTTTTGGCATCTAAAATTTCAGCTGAGCTCTCTAAAAAGATAGAAACTTTTACTCTCTCTATATTTGACTGAATTATTGATTTATTTTTTTTCTCACCCCTCTCTGCATTTCTCAAATGCAGTGAATCTAACATTTCTCTTAAAATATTCTTTTGTCTGGTATATTTTAAAATATTTGTATCCTCTACTAAACAACCAATGATCAAATAACTATTAAACAGAAATCAAAATATCAAAGGATATTTGATTTACTTACATTTACTAATACATATCTTTACAGAAAAAATAAATTTTTTAAATGAGAGCATCACAAGCAATCAGTGGAATTTTTAAATCAATAAACTAAAAAAAAGAAAAAAGTTGAGCAGAACCTTTAATCCTTTGAAATTACCCACAAAACAATATTGGGTATCACAATTATTTTCTACGCGACTGTGATTTATGTTTGGGGAAACGATAGACGCTTCATAAAAGAAATTAACCAAGCTGATAGATCATTGCTTAACTTTTTGAGTTAATCGATGCTCAAAAGTCAAGTTGAATTTTAAATTAACATAAATAGACAGATAATTCAGCTGCGATCTAGCGTATGTAATCTAAATAATTAAGTAGTCTCCAATGTTCTGAATTAGAAAAATTAGATCAGAAGGGAATTTGAAGAGACTACAGATTAGTTTTAGCTTTTAATTCTATAACCTAAAAACAAAGGTGAAAAAGCAGGAAGTCAGAGTGAAATATTTTTTTACAAGAAAGGGAGAACTGAAACGAAATGAGAAGAGTCACAGCTAGGCTAAAACAATGGATGGATATTCTACCAACCAATGATAGAATCTGGGAATAATCTTAAGACAAATGAAATTGTATTTTTTGTGAATTCTTTAGAAAATTTCAATCCATTCTATTGTCATATTTTAGATTTGGAATATGCTATTAAAAAAATTCCTGCAGTTTCAGTGCCTATCCAATGGTATTAAAACCATATTGGATTCTTCAGCCTGGGGAAGGAAGTTAGGAGGGGAAATAAGATTATCACTCCTAATAGACACCATTTAAAATGTAATCAAAACGTTGTATTTTCAATTTGAAGATTAAATTTTAGTTTTTTGTTTTATTTTAATGAAACGGAAAATAATTTATCAAATATTTAAATTGTAATTAGATGGTTGGTTCAAAGAGAAAACATGAAATTGGAGTTTTGGAGGGTCACAGCAGTAATAACAACAAAGATAATAGGGATAATAATATGTAAAGAGCACTCTGGGAGATTGCATGGATGAGATAGATATGTGTGTGAAGAGATTAGTAAATGTTAGACCAGGTCTTGATTGAGTTTGAGGATCATGATAAGGACAGTAAGATATTGTTGAAAGGCTACTCACTCCAGCAGATTGTTTCTTGGAGAATAAGAGAAGAAAAGGTTATTATTTTAGTTATTTCTGCCACTGTTATTGTTAGTATTGCTACTGCCACCATTAGCGTTGTTGTTGCTGCTGAGTTTTGGATCATCGAGGATATTTTAATGTTCATTAATTTAGTCTTGCTAGAGTCCTATTTGTCTGTTTTCTAGTTGATTTATGTTCAGATTCTCAAGGTCGAAAGATAAATTCTGTATGTCTTTCTCAGCTTTCACATTGTAGTTAGAAAGACTGTCCACGGAGAGATTAGCTCTCTTTCTTAGTTGATTCCGATTTATGACATTAAACCCTTGGGCTTGAGTCTACGAGGTCATCATTTGCAGGCATCCTAGTTCGCCTTCTAGGGAAATATGAGAAATCCCTGAGAATTGCTTGAAGGTGCTTCTCTTAGGGTAGAACTATGGCTGCAGGATTGACCCTCCAAACTCATTACCGTTGCTTTCACTCGTGTTCGACACACCTGTACCATTCCTGTAGCTTGATCTCATTCCGGTTATGGGTGGGTATTCCTAGCTGTTTTAGCGATTGAAAAAGAACTTCGACCTGTTCATTCCTTGGGTTGTTCTCATTTCCTTGTCTGACTCGATGGAGATGTTTGACATACCTGTCATATTTCTGGTGTCGCTTCTTTTGAATGACATCTTCTCACTTTCTATGCTCATGAAGGAAGCGCCTGTGTTTTATCGCTGATTGTTGCGGATAAACTTTTCTCCATCTGACCCAACCCCCATTGAGCTCCCCATCATTGCGACATTACTTTCAGAAATATTCTAGCTTCCGATGTATCCATCAATTGGATGTTGTTGGTAATCTTAGTAGAGTTATGTATGAGGACTTTCATCAGTTTTAGCATAAGAAAGAGGATTTATTACAGTATGCTGTTGGTTGTTTTCACTGTTGTTATTGAGATTTCTGTGAAGATTATCTTGCAATTCAGCTTAGTTTCCTTCTCTCGTTGAAGGCTCATTTTCATTGGTTTATCTTGCTTCTTCACCTTTAGAACCGAAATGATAGTCCTAACCATCGCTAGAGGAATGATCATTGTCTTTGCTATCTTCTCTGATTTGATCGTGTTCTAGGCTTTGGTTCTTAGGAGGAGAGGATATATCACCAAGATCACTAGCAATTTATTCCTTTGGTAGTACTGTTACAGGAGTATTATTCTCATTTTATTATTGTTATTTCTGTGATTTTTATCGATTCTCTGGTTTATTCGAAGCTACAGTTGTGTTTGTATTTGAGGCCAAAATCTATTTAGAGTCTCCATTAGAATCTGAAGTTTGCTGGTTCGTTCTATTTTCAGAAACATTTTTTGGTTTTTAAGTTTATTTAGCTGAGTTGTCTTCTAAGTCGTTATTACTAGTCTTTGTCTTAGTATTGCTCTCTAAGTCCTCTAGTTTAGGACGCATTAACAGCTTTTACTAAGGCTGTACTGATTAGATATTGTCTCTTCCAACTTCTTTTGAGAGTTACTCCTATCCATACTTTTGTTAATCTTTCTTTGAAGTGACTTATGAGCCATTTTGACTTCTCTAGTTGTTTGGCTACTAGACAGTCTGCTGAGAATCATAAATGTTAGGCCCTTAGTAGCTATCCTCTTCTTGTTTAGTTGCTTTCATATCGTTGTAGTAGTTTCCTTCATACCTCTCTTAAGCAGTGTTACCGTTGTTGCTTTCTTTCTATTAGGAAGCGAGAATTGTCTGTTTAGGAATTTCTTGATTTAGCTGATTCGCTAGAAGCTATGGAACAGGTTGCTAAATCAAATGTTGCTAGTTTGGCATCTGCTAATAGACATTTGCTTGTGCTATTCCTGTGTTTTTAAAAGGGATAGGCTACTATTGAAGTTGAGAGGCATAATAATTCAGATTAATCTGCTTGGCTTACGATTGCTGTTGTTGTTACTGAGGTAAACCATATTAAAGAGGATATTAGTATTATTGCTGCTGTTGGATCTGGGTATGATTCATACCTGCAGGAGTAGCAGTAGCCCCTTGAGACGTTCTCCTCATCTTTTCTTAAGGGGTATCAGGGTCACCAAGAATGATCTTGTCCAGCTAATAGAACTGCTTATTCTTGTTGCTGTTATTTCCAGACTCACTCGAAGGCGTTCCTTCTTGCTTGACTTCCTGGATATCATACATCTAGGAAGAGAAGAAAGGTATCTTTTACACTGATGGAGAGTATTGCTATTGTTGCTCCTGTTATTCCTGTTGTTGTTAGACGGGGGAGTAGAACGTGTTGTTTTAGTATGATGGAGTCTGGTGTTGCTATGGAATTTGTTAAGTCTAGAAATAAGAGTTCTAGCCGATGTATGAGTAATTATTCACTGAGGATTATCTCTGCTGTTGCTGCTACTATTACAGCTGATATTGCTGCTGTAATTCTTGTAGTTAAATAGGATTTGATAGCTGTCTTATTTATTGCTGACTACTGCCATTAGTGTAGTCAACATAATAGCCTGACTGCGTTTACATGTACTAAGGCTCAAAATAAGCATGTGCTGGTTCAATTAATGGAATATCGTAAACGTTCTGAGAGTAAAACTATTACATGGAAGGCTACTACTGCTATGAGCTAAACTGCGCTTATGATGTAGAATTACCAATTTGCATCAAATTACTTGCAAGTGATTAACTAGAAACGGGATTATTATTGTTACTATTGCTGTTGCTGCTATTAACAAGGGGAACTTAATTGTCTTAATATTTATCTTCTTCTCGCTTATAGCCCTGATCGTCCCAGCTCTAGCTTCGCATTCTTCCTTTCAGCACTTACTTAGCAGGCCTTGCATTTGACACTGGCTGAGGAGCAGGAATCTGCAAGTACTAATTACTTTGATTGTACCTAACTGGTTCATTTAGCAGTTAAGTTTGGTAGTGGCTATTCAGATCTTCTTGCGGTAGTTCATACTATTGTCTCGATTGAACCCACTACTGCTATGACTGTCCTTATTAAGAGAAGCTATTTAGTTAGCTTGGGTAGTATGCAGAAGAACTCCCTTGCAGAGGGATTTGGCCAGTATCATCTAGGCCTTAATTGGACAACTAAAATTGCTATTAAGACTATCCGACCACTTGAGGCATGCTGTACCTAGGCTGGAACTAGCCAGAGAACTATTGCTGAGAATAGGTTTGCTGGTTAAACTGCATTAAGCCATTGTTGGTTCTGTCTGACATGTTCGTGTTGTTGTTGTTGATGTCCCCATAGGAAATCTGGCTGCTCAGAGAAGACTGCGAGATGCTCATTGAGTCTATGATCTTTTGTTTGTTGCGTTTCATTTGCTTATTTGGTGAGCTATTCGTTAGAAGAGAGCCTGAATTGCTGATTGGATTCTGCTGTGTAGAACTAGTCCTTGACAGAGACTCTGAGTAGCATGCATTCGTCAGGCTTTTCTTGACTTTCTAAGGCAAAGGGTGATTCGGGTAGATTCTATCCCAAATCGCAAAGAAATCATTGAAGATCTAATCCGCATTGACTGTCTGCCAATGCACATACAGCAGCAAAGCGAGAATCCTCTTGCGCACTAAGGTCTTCCATTGCTCTGAATTTCTCGGCCCTGAGTTCTCGTCAGTGATCAATTGCATCAGGAGATTTTCATAGTTTTTCTCTTTGCCATACAATTTGACTTTGCCTTCAAAAGCGTTCAGCAGATTCATGTATTTCGCAGTTTTGTTCTTCAGCATCGATTTTTCGATCTCGCATCTGACTGCGCGCTTGCTGATGCAGTTCATATCCTTGATGATCAAGTTACTCACATGATTCTCCAAGAAGTAATTCATCAGCGTGTCCTGTAGCTGCTTATTCGCTGACTTCATACTTTTATTCAGGACTTTCTCAGTAAGATACACAAAATCTTCATAAATCGGTTCTACAAACTGTTCTAGAATGAAAAGTGAAGAAGAGGAATCACTGCAAATCCCAAGAAATTATTTCTTTGATGGCCCGCTTGCACCAGATGGAATCGTTTTTAATTAATCGCCATAACTCTATTCATCTTAAGGTATTGAATTTCGTCTTTTCCCCTGATTTTGTTATCCTCCTATTTCAATATTTTAACCCTCTATTGGCTATTTTATACTTATTTGTCCATTTATCTATTGAACCTTTATTCTTTGTTTTTCACTAATACCTTCATGTTCATAAGACAATTACTACCCCTGTTGATTACTCGTTAATATCACCTAATTGTTAGTATTATCAGCTATTTACCCATAGAAAGGTTTTTATGGTGCATGCTTGCCTGTAATACTGTTTGAGTGAGAATACTCCTATGAGAGCAGCTCTTGCCTCCCTGGAACATTTGCTGGAACTTATTATGCCATGAGAATCTAGGAAAGCTTTGATTGTTTCCAATTTGTATCTTTTTGATGGCGCTATTTCCGAAAAATCCAATTTCCTTTCTAAGTTTGATTCTTTTCTTTTCTTCAATTATTAATTTCCTTAATCATAATTTTGCTTTCCTCAAACTGCAATCAAAATCTCCTCCAAATTCTACGCCAACATCTCTTTCGGTTTTTACACAGAAACAAAGTATGCAACATATTTGAAATGTTTGTTATCACCCATTTCAGAACATATTTAATCCCCTTATTTTATTTTTAACACATTGATTTCATCATTTTTTACTATTCTCAAGGAAGACAATAGAATAAAAAAAATTCAACTAAGGAAAGTAAATAATCTCAACGATTAGTTGATTTGAAGTTTTCAGTTGCTTATGATTGAAGTAAAATGACTTTATTACCCTTTCATGCTTATTTACTCTTATTCGAATAAGAAAAAAAAATTAAATTAATATTCTTTTTGACATTTACTTTGAAAGTATTAAAAAAACTAATAAAACCTCTTCTTTAGGAACTCAAAAATAAATCAGCTTGTTTTTTTTAGCTTATCAATTTATGGAGATATTGGTAAACTAATAGATTGATAGATTAATAAAACGAAAACTTTTGCTTTTTTATGTTAAAGTGGGAACATCAAAATTGCTTTTACTCTTATCTTCTGATTGGCTCATTTGAAAGAAGAATCCTATTCATCATGTTATTCGTACTTATTAAATAAAATAAAAGAGGAAATTTTTGTATTTATATATTCAATATTAATATTTTCTTGTTTGTTTTATCTTCAATTTTTTTTTATGATTTGTTAATACATTTTAACATGAGATCACTGAAGTTCTGGGTAAATAATAATATGATATGATATGAAGATCGCTTTTCACGATATCCTTTAAAATGAGAATAGAAATCTTAGCTCTTCATTAGAAGTGAATATTTTTTATTTTTTTGTTCATTTTACAACATGTAACTAATAGCTGTATTTAAAATATTTAAAAAATAATTTCTTTCCTGATTTTGCGAAGGAATTAATTGATTGAATGATGAGTTTTCATTGCCTCTACAAGTTTTTTTCTATTTTCAGCAACTCTTAACATGCTATTGCATTCATCCTCATAACTACTACAACTCTTGTTTACTCTCTTCATTATTGTGATTATGTTTCTTCAGGAAAAAGTTCTTCACTTGATTTTTATCTGCTGGAGGTAGTCTCATCAGTCTATTTTATCTCCGTAGTATCTGCCTTAACATGTTCAGAATGATCATTAACTTTTTGATTTTTCTTAACAGAATACCATGATTTGATTTAAATCAGCGTAAATAGCATAAAGAACGCGATAGTGATCAAGCGAATCATATTGAAGAAAGGACATCCTGACATTGTTGTCTTGTAACTTCTAGCGATAGTTGAAATTCAAGGATTTAAAGAGAGAATAATTATTATTTGATGGTTTTTGTTTGTTTTTAATTGATAATCATAATAGGAATATTGGGCTAGGCTATCTTTTAAAAATGCTGAAATTTAGACTTGTAAGAAGAAAGATAAGCTGCTAATTTTTCCTAATAATGATCTGATAGCATTAATACCACAATTTACAGTCCAGCCGGCATTTCGGCTAGAAATAAGATAATTATCAGATCAATTTAATGGTCATGATTGGTAATTAATGTTCATTTTCATTGAAAGTTCATCATTTTGCATATTATTTTGAAAAAAAGATGACGTCTCTTTAGATTCAATTTTGTTCTAGATAATCGAAAGAAGTTTGTTTTGTTTAGTTAATAAAAGTATTTCTTGTTAGTGCTCTTGATAATTCCCAATCACTTACTTATTTCAGTGATTACTGTGAGTTGATTTATTTGAAGTTTTTGAAACAGAATTAATTGAATATTATTAACATAAGAAATTTATTAATATATCTCCCTTCTTTTCTGTGTTTTTCTACTCCATCACAGACACATTACTAATTATCAGCGTCACTAAGATAATTGAGGATGCTAATAAAAGATGTTTGCTTTTCTTGTATTCTATTTTTTAAATATTTTGATAGAAAAATTACAATGTTATTATGCTTACTTGCACTTAAGGATAAAGCTCTCAACTGAACTTTAATAATCGACAACCACAATGAAGCACTATTTAAAAGAAAAAATCCATAAAGCAAACAAAATAATTGACAGCTCAAAAACAAGTGATTTGTGTGGCTCATAATCTTAAAAAAAATAGTAAAGAGGAATAAAACTAGCATAAAGAAATTGAAAAGGGACTCACTTTTTAGCATAAACTAAATTTAATTGATAACTTAAGTAAAAGTTACAATAGCTGCAACCCTTTTTTTACTTTAAATTTAAAAAATAATTATCTTCAGTTTTAATTCTGGAATCTTTGCTTCTTCCTAAAAAGCAAAATATTTTAAACAGCCTGATTATTTCCCTTTCTTCTAAAATATTTCATTTCTCTAAGCAAACAATTTTATGTTTATTGGGTACCTCGCAGATTCCCACCTTTAAGTAAAAATAAGTGATTAAATTGGACATGAGGGATAAATAGCTATTTCTTGAGCTATTTTCCCATTTTAGTTTATTATTCAAAAACAGAGTTGACCTACAATTTAGCTATTTTTTTAAATGATCTAAAGTAAATAAGGAAAATATTAGTGTTCCAAATCTACTTATATTACCAGAATCACTATGGTGCACTATTTCATTTAATAAGCAATGCTTATTGCAAATAATTGTGGCTTAAACTAACCACAAATTGAAAAGAACAATAGAAGATTGACCAAAGAGGTTCATAAAACAATGAGTTTTAATGATTATTTCTAAAGTTGGCACATTAAAATTATTATTTGATCAAACCATTTGCACTTGAGGCTGAATTCATCAAATTGAGTACATTAATATCTAGAGAACTTTAAATATTCTTCTCAGTCTCTACTCCTATCTATAATTTATTTAGCAGGTATTTGATAAAATCATCTTAATTCTACAGAAAATACCTTCCCATTTTCTTATTAATAAATGATAAGTTAGAGTTAAGCCAGATAATCTCTTTTCCAGATTGCTTTAATCAAACCTCAAATAATTAATTTTCCCGTAGAAGTATCCTCTTTTCAAGTTGGTAATAAAAAAATAATCAAAAAAGGAAGGGAACCAATCAATCAACCAAAGATATTGCTAGGAGAACAAGGATATTAATAAAAAACATCTTTGAAAATCTTGATATGAAAATAGAAAGAAATAAGTCTTAATATCACATAGCATTCTATTAAATAAACAGCTTTAATAAGTTCTTCCACATTATTAATAATTCTTTAGCATAATATTGGATATCAAACTCACCTCTCTATCCAAAAAAAGTCATACTTTCTTTAAATTTTAATTGTTTGAGCAGTGATTTGTAGTTTTTTCGCTAGCCTCTTTATGTGGATTTTAATTCAAATTAGAGAAAGATCTTTCAAAGTTTTCTCAATTTAATAAAGTAAAACTTTTAATATTTCTGGTTTAAGTTAGCGCTTTTTTTTTTGAATCAGAAAATAATAGAAGTGTTAATAAATTGAATTGAAAGCCACAAAAAAATGAACACGAGATCCCATTCAAAGAAGCAACCAAACGACAAAGAAAAGGAAATAGAAACTCCTGATTTAGCACATTCTTAGCATAAAGTTTTAAGCTAAAATGTCTCTTCTTCCAAAAAATCAGGAAAACAATCAAACTCTCATGTAAAGGAAAAATAAGAAAAGAATAATGTTTCAGAAATCAATCAGCCAGAGAGGAAGAGTTCATTGCGCAGTTGCAAAAAAGATGTAACTTCTCCAGCTAGTAAAGGTTCATAAGATGCTGAGGGGTCTGCCAAGGAAAATAATCCAATTGCCTCAGACTCTCAAAATGTGAGCAACAAGCAGGCAAACCATCAGAACAAAACTGAAGACATTAAGATAAAACTAGGATCTTTTGTATAAAAATATGATAACGTGGAGGAGTATTTAGCTGGTTTTGATGAGAAAATCAGGCTAGGAAGTGGGCATTACTCAGAAGTATTTAAGTTACTGAAAAAAGATGGAGAAACAGTCCGTGCAATGAAAATTATTAATAAAAAGAAGATTCCCTTCAATGAAAAGGAGAGCTTCTTGCGTGAGATTCAAATTCTAAAAAGACTCGACCATCCAAATGTCCTAAAGCTCTACGAATTTCTTGAAGATGAATCTTCTTATTATCTAATAACCGAACTGTGCGAAGGTAAAGAACTCTTTGATATTATCTAAGAAAATTGTGAGTCCCTAACTGAAGCAGATGTTGCTTCAATCATTCAGCAAATTCTACAGTCTCTGGCTTATGCGCATTCTAACAAAATAATGCACAGAGACATTAAACCTGAGAATATTATGGTCTCAAAAGATTCTAAGAATGGCTATTCTCTTAAAGTTGTAGATTGGGGAATAGGAAGTGATTTCGATTCGAATGATGCAACGCTCAATATGAAATGTGGGACGCCTTATTATGCTGCTCCAGAAGTAATCAAAAAGAAGTACAACGAAAAATGCGATATTTGGAGCACCGGAGTTATTCTTTATACTCTGTTGGTGCAAGAAATACCATTCAATGGAGACTCTACTACTGACATTATTCTAAATGTGCTAAGTAATCAACAAATCTAAGAATCATCCAAAGCATATAGTTGTTTATAATTTTGATTAGAAGGAAAATACACAATTGAAGGAGGAGAATGGCAAAAGGTTAGTGATGACGCAAAGGATCTGGTCAAAAAAATGCTTTGTTATGATTATGAAAAGAGAGTAAGTGCTGAAGAAGCTCTTAGACATCCTTGGTTCAAGTAAGTGTTGCTGCAAAAGGTGAGTAAGTAAGCTATCAAAATAAATCTTAACAGACTCAAGCTGTTTCAAGCTAAATCCTAATTGCAAAAAGCAGCAATGAGCTTCATTGTGAGTCACCTAATAAACGACAAGGAAAAAGAATAATTTTAATGCATTTTCAAGTAATTGGACGAAAATGGAGATGGGAAGCTGTCTAAATCTGAAATAACGAATGGATACAAAAAGGTGTGGGGAAGAATCATTTCTGATGAAGAAGTCAACAGTCTGTTCGATCATATTGATGTCGATTAAAGTGGGTTCATTGATTACAATGAATTTATTACTGCTTTAATCGATTCATCTGTGTTCACTGAACAAGAAAAATTAAGATAGGCTTTTAAACTGTTTGATAAAGATGGTGATGGATTTATCACTTCAAAAGAGATTTAAACTGTATTAGGAATGGGTATTGAGATTGAAGAAGAGAAATGGAGTAAGATTGTAGAAGAAGTTGATGAAAATGGAGACGGATAGATATCATTCGAGGAGTTTTAAAAGATTATGCAGTCATTGGCAAATGAGCAAGCACTTTCAAAAAAGAAAAATTAGCGTAAAAAATCAAATGCAATTCCTCAAGAAGCTGAAGAATGAGAGATATTAGTTTATATATTGTGTCTAAAATATTCATCTACTTATTGTCTGCCTTGTTTGTTAACTGCATTTTTTAGAATTATTCATAACAACATTTAGTTAACAAAAAAAATAGACAAAAGAAATCAAAATTTAGAATAAGAAGGTAGATAATCTTGCCTAACTTTGGAAATAACTCCATTTGTCTGCTTTTTTGCAGGCACTAGACCATGAGTGGGTACCTGTTGCAAATTGACATTTGGGTTGCCATTAATCTAGGAGTTAATCACGTATCCAATGTTTTAGTGAACATTCTGATTGTAATTGTTAATAATATTATTTGTTTTTATGACAGTCCCTCCTTCTTAGCTGTTCACGTAAATATTCACTATGTTGTTGTTTGCGTATGTGAAAAATTGTTGCTACTCCAAGCTCTTTTTGCCTGCACCTCGCTAAGGTGATTGTGAGGATTGCTAAGAACCTTAAGTATGCAGAGACATCATTCCTCGTTTAGTATCTTGAACTTACATCTAAGCTTACGAAAGCAGATTAAAATTCGATTAGATTGGCATTCCAGGTTTAGCAGCATAACTAACAGGCAAATTAGCTGCACTAAGAGCTAAACTATTCTGTTAGTTACCTTGACGCGCATAATCAATTTCACTTTTGGTGTACTTGTGATGAATCTTTTTTGCGTTTGAATTACTCGGCATGCCAGCAGAGAATTAGGAGTTTGAATTGGTAATGAATTATTGAGGTTGTAACTACTATTATGAGGCCGATTGCTGGAGAGGATTCTGTCCATATCCTTAATTCAGCTGTTTTATTTACCTTGAAAAAAAAAGCAAAGAAAAATAAGAGTTACAGTTATTCTGCAGGATATTTTACTAAGGCTGAGACGATATTCCTGCAGCTGATGAAGCAGATGGGTAGATAGAGGCAGCAGAACCCATTGAATTTATGCGAGAATGTTTAATTTTATCCATTACTTTAATAGAAGAACCTTGTTAATGTCCGTTCACAATGTGAGTCTGTCCTCCTCCATACTGCTGCAGTTAATTATCAGCCAAAACTGTGAAAGAGCCCTATTTGGGTCCAGGAATGGGACTAACTCCATTAGATCCCCCATTTATGTTACTTTTAAGAACTGTTGCTTAGTTTTTTCTGACTGTTTCAAGGGTAGAACTAGAACTAGTTGTTAGGTTGTCAGTGCTATTTTTGCTTGCTTATTGCTTAAACTACAGTATTTTGTTTGCGTTATTGAGTTCTTATTCTCGTTGAATACTTGAAATAGTTTGGATCTATCCAATTGCCGAAGAAAATTTTTAAGTAGTACCTTGAGGAATGAGATTTGTTGAAGAGCTACTCGAGGAACTCTTTAATTATGTGCTATTTCTCCTATTCGAGGTGTCTCTTTCGGTTAAGACTTATTTGACCGTGAACGAACTTTGCATATTAGTTTCTTAAGATTTAAGATCCTGTTTAAGAAGCCTTTAAATTCTTGGAGATATCTCTTTTGAATTGGAGGTTTCTTGCGTATTTGGAGTAGCCCTTTAAGTTATTGTGCCTTTCTAAAGTACCTCTTCATCTCGCTTTTTCAAGAAAAGAAAAAATGTAAATAAAAAAATGAATAAACCTATTGATTTACGTTGTGTTTCCTCTATGAAGAAAGCTTCATCTTTTGAGGCTCTTAGCTATTTAAGGTGTCTGAATATCCATTAGAAGTCTACTTATTATCTTCCCTATCTTTCTATTAAGAGGCAGCCTCTGTCCTACGCTGGACTTCTTTGTAAAATTGCTTAAGTTCCTAGAGATTCTCGAATTTGTTAGTTATTAAAGAGTTCTTTTATGACAGTTAGTTGCTTAATTTCCTAACAGGAGCAGTGTCTCCTTAGGTATTATGGACAGTTAGCTAAGAAGTTATTTCTGGATTAATAATTTGTTGAGAAGAAGAGCTTTGAGACATTTAAAACTCAGGAATCTCGCTAATACTTCCTTTATTTCCTTTCGTCCTCCTTGTCTTACTCATTAAGGTTTCTGTAGTTCTTTATTCAAAATCGCTTGCGTTATTCTAATTTCCAACTTGGCTTAATTTAATATTAGAAGGTATGCTCTAGGAAAGAACAGCAGTAGAAAAGGTAGTTTTTGACTTTGAAATATGTAAGGAATTTCCTGATTGTTTTTGAGGGCTGGCATCGAAAATAACTCTGCTCTCAAGTGTCGGTGAGCGGATCTAATTTGAACTTGGCATTAGATTAGTTTGGCTTTTTGCGCCTTCCGATTGTGCTGACAGTTTATTCTAAAGCTTGATTGGACTCATTGCTTCGTCGCTGAGGAGGCTTCCTTAAGAAGATAAGTGGTTAAAAAAAGATATTTTTTTTCCTTCATTGGTCTTCAAGATGGATTATCGATCTGCAAGTCCTAAAGCATCTTATTACTGAGGAAAAGGATCTCCTTTAGATCGATGAAGAGAGGCCTTAAACTCAATTTAATTATCTCTTCTGGTAACAATTGGTTCATAAGTTTTCAATCTTTTCCCATCATTTTTATCAGATGTGTTTTTCGAGCTGGATTTAAGGAATTCCTCCTTTTCCCTGTTTTCCCTGTTCGTGAGAGAGGACTACAGAGAACCTTGCTTAGGTTGCAAGGGTCTATCCGTATTTGGAGCATTAAAGGCAGAATAAGGATTATATTTATTTTCTGCTCGTTCATAAGAGGAGTGTTTCTTTTTTGCAGTTCTAATCTCTTCTTCGGACTATCTTTGCTAAAGATGTTGTTTAAATTGCTAGCTTAAATTCTCTTATGAAATAATATTAGTTTCTGGGAAATCCTATTTACGATTAGTGTCAGCGAGATTCTTATCTGAAGAAATAATCCTTTGATGCTAAGAAGAGCCAATATTAATTACCTTCTTTGGAGGAGAAATTGAATGAACAGGAGGTGGTTGACCTTAGTTGTTGCTTGGATATAAATTTATCTTAGTATTTGAAATCTTAATGGGTGAAGATTCTTCTTGCTACCTATCATCTTTAATATGTTATATTACAAGGGGAGATTTATGAGCTTCAAAGGATTAGTTATGGGAATTTAATTTTGTTGTTTCTACCGAAACAGCCATTTTGAAAGTATGTTAGCTTTTAAGTGATTCTTTTGCAGCCAGAATAATCGTGCCTTCCTTAGCTTTAGGGTTAATATTATCTTTAGCTTCTCTTGGACTTCCAAGAACCTCATTTGTTGACATTTTTTTAAATAGCATTTGGGAATCGGCATGCTAAACAAGAGGAGACCAATCTTAAACTACTCCTGGTGAAACTACAGGAGATCGACCATGTGAAAGTGCGCCATTTGAAGTTATTTTATCTGTATCTAAATGAGGTAGAGCATTTTATGAAATTTTTGAGTTTGGTTTTAGAATTCCCAGAGCAATCATTTCCTGATTCATTTGATATATTTGCATAGATTTTTCATCATTTGGCATTTTCTATTAATTTACATTTTATGCTGTTACAATTTGTTTTGACTTCAGATCGAGACTACTTCTAGCAGAAGCAAAAATTAGACTGCCTGATGTTTTCTTGGCAAATATTTTTGAATCTTTTTACAAAATCATCTGATTGGGTTCAGATTATTCATAATCATTCTAAACAACTGTTCTAGAGCTGATCGAAGATGCTTATTAATATTATTCTCTTTACTTGAATTAAGCTAGTTTATCATTTTAGCCAAAGAAATCAGGTTTAGGATAAGAAGACTGACTAGCTTAAGAATTTTGTTTCTAAAGGTGTTTCAAAAAGCTGCTTAGATTTCCAATAGTTTAGGAAGCTTCATTCTCAAAAAAGTAGCTTTATGTGTTTTGTGTAGAATTGAGTAGAATATCATTTAATCGAGAGTTCAAATCTTAAAGTGTGTTGCTTTAAAGCGATTTCATTTCCATTTCAGTATCATCAAGAGATGGAAGAACTCTCTCGCTCAGCTGAAACGATTAAAAATGTTCTTCCTTATCCTCATTAGAATTTTACTACTGACGTTTTTTTTCAGAAGATTAAGGAATTGGAGGTGAATTAGAAGGTGAAGGAGTGTCTTTCTTCCCCTCTTTTTCCTTGAGCATCTTCGTGATTTGAATGTAGTAGATTCTTCTTTTTTTGTCATGATATTTATTGAGTGTAGTAGTAGTTGGTAGCATGAACATTCTAGCAATGTCTCTATGAAATTTATAATATTCAGTCAGTCTGCGTATCTTCCCGTCATACTCATGAAAGGCATAGTATCTGTTCAGGTACTCATCTTCTTCGTCGAATGCAGCAGTGTCTTTAACTCTAATAACGACTTGAGTTCTTTGGTTGCTTATGAGTTCATTGATATCCTTGGAATAGTAGTAACTCTATGAAGCACTGTACTTTGAAAACAAAGCCCTTCCAACCATAATGCTGAAAGGCTGATTTTAACGAAACTTTTCACAAAACACACAAGGAGATGTTCCAGAGTTTAATAATATTTAACTAATCCTGTCTTTTTGTTGACCCATTGACCTTTGCCTTTGTTAAGTTGGCTGTTTCATAGCACCATAAGCTGCCTCTTATCCACGCGGTTAAATATTTAATGGTTTAGATGACCTGCGAGATTGTATGGTTAATACTTAAGAATTGCTCATTGAAAATGTCTTTTTTAGCTATTGCTTAGTGTAGTGAATTAGTGAAGTATATTTTAGTCCTACGTTAAACTCGTTGAATATCTCTAACAAGACTTTATTCTGTTCTGTTTAATGCTGCGCTACTATGGTGTTTTAGCTTGAGATATTGTTTTTCTTATTTGCTTTAATTATTAATCCTCTAGTAATCTCAAAGAATTAACTAGCATCTTACCATGAATTTGGTTTTATTGAAATGCTTGTGGTATCAGAATGTTATCAAATTCATAGTCACCACTATCACTGAGTAGTGGCTGGGAGAAATCAAATTCAGGGAGTTGTGGTGGAGATAATTATTTACTATTATTTTATCTGAGTAGTAACTCTCAATCACATTTTGTGAGGCTCATAACAGAAATACTCCCTTACACTCTTTGATTCCTTGATTTGACACCACTCAGACAAAAATAATCTTAAGTTATATTTTATCTTTATCAACGATTAATAGACTAATTGTTTGCTCATAGCATTTCTCTGTGAATTAATTCATTATCTTAGAAGGTTCATTTTATTTGTTTTTTAACGGATTCAATTGATTTAAAGAACTCTTTTTTTAAGAAGGAAAACAGAAAAACAAAAACAAATTGGCTTTATCAATACAAAAATACAAATAATAGCAAGAATCAACTCCAGTAGTGCTTGCTAAAAATATCTTATTTGTTTATTTGAATGCGCTATCATAATTGAAGGATTTTCAGTTTATTTTGTGATTTTTTACAAATCAAGTTTCTGGATAAGCATTTCAAAATAAATAGAACACAAATAATTCTTTCATTTCGAAGTGAGTTTTATTTTAGAATACAAATCTTTGATTGTGCTCATGAATCCATCCTGATCTTCATTTTCTACTTTGAGTGAGTCCATTTTTTCCCATTTATCTGTAGTTTACAAATAATGTTGTCGAATTTTCAAGTCAATATTACTCACTGTCGGTCTATTAATCTGCAGTGCATCATTTTCCTTGTCAGGCTAATTGCATTATGCTTAGTTAATTATGTGAGATTATTTGTTATCAAAGCAATATTTTGGAGTTGAATCTAAATAGTTGTGGTTAAGATGATAATTTTTACGAGGCTACTTAACAACTTCATCAACACGTTGCTTTTGATTGTCGATTTTAGAAGTAATGCTGATTGTTTCATTTTTCATAGGAATTTCACTGAAAACACTTTTGGAGTGGATCGAATTGTAAAAGTCTTCGCCAAACATTTTTAATGGATAATTGCTGCTATGGTCTGAATTATGAGTGCTTTAAGATCTTTTCGGAATTTAATCCATTTAAGCATTGCTTTTACAATGAGGGAAAAAGCTCACACTTTCTCTACCAAAGCTAGAGTATTTATTTGATTTGCTTCCAAAATCTCTTTCAACTGAAGCAGGTCTTGCATGACCTGTGTAATTTGAAGAAAGAGTGCTTGAACAGCTGCTATAACAATCTATCAAATGATGACTGGCACTGTTAGCACTCTTTGGGAGAGAAGCAATTTAAAAAGTATTTAGAGAAGCGTCGTTTTCTTATCTGAGAACTCTGAGTTTCTTATTGTAATGGTTGTTCAAACTGCTTTATCCAGCACTGTCTTATTAAAATCTTCCCTCAGTTGAAGTGTCTTTCTTTTCAATAAAATTACTGAAAGAACCAATTATTTATTTAATAGCATAAAAGATTGTATTAAATTAGTTACCTAATTTTATTTAACAGGTTTTTCAAAGCTCTATCTTAAGAAGGAGCTTTTAGTGAACCCTCATTTGAATCTGAGTTGCCGAATGAACTGTCTAATCTTATTGAATTGACTTTTTTCTCTTTTTGAGTATCAACTTAAGCAGTTAGACTATTTGGATTTTAAAAGAAGCCCGTTTTCACGATATCTAGCTAGTTTTAAGCAGAAAATGTAGCTCCTTAGCCCTCCTCCTTAAATATTATGTCTTTTTGAATATCATTTTTCTTTGTGATTTAATCAGCCAGCAGGGTGTTATCTTTGACTAGAATCTCCATCTTGCTGATACTTTGTTCCTTCTCTCTTGCAAGAATATCCTTGAATTTATTTCGTTCACATTCTATTTCCTTCTCATACTTCTATCCAAGATCCTCTAAATCTTTCTGCTTTTCTCTCAGAATTTCCAAATGCTTCCTCTTCGAAATCTAAACTTCTCTCGTTAATTTGACAATTTCTTCTTTAAGCTCTTCATTTGATTTCAATAAGTGTTCGTTTTCAGCTTAAAGCCTTTACTTTTCGCTCTCTAAAGATTTATTTGCTTCTTAAAGCTTATGGTTTTACTCGAGTAGTTGTGTAAATTAACTGTTAATGCAATCATACTCTTTTTTCATTCTTGATTATTAGTCTTTTAGAAAGTTAATTTCTTCTTATTATTGGTCTTTCTCTGCTGCAAAAGCATTTAATTTAATATGCGTTTCTTCTAACTCCTTCTTCATGAAAAGTGATTGCTTAGAGTGTAATTCACAGTTTGAACAAGCTGACATTGCAACTTCTTCGCTGCTGCCTTGCTCCCTTCCTGTCTGCAAATCAATGTTAATTCAAATATTAAATTTGTTAAATTGTTTACTCTTGCAGAAGAATTTCCGCAAATCAGCATCATTGCTTGCAGCTCCTCTTCTTTTGACATAAGTTCTCCATTGAATTTCTTCTCCATATCTTTAAGTTCGTCTTAATGAGATTACTTGAGACATATAATTTAATTATCATACTCTACTGCTAACTCTTGTATTTTCTAGCGATTTTCCTAAACAATTCCTAAATTACAATTTGTATTTTTCAAATCCAATTTTACTTTTCTTATTTTTCCAAGCTAAGCATGAAGCTATCTATTTTCCTTCAAGATTTCTTCTGCTTCTACAGTTGCCTGATCTTTTTTGAAAGATTTACGAAATTCCTACTTATTGTCTTACCAATCTATTGGGGAAAAGGTTTCCTATCCTACTGACTAATTGTTCATTTTCTTAGATGATTTTCTAAACTCATTTTTCTTATCCTCTTAAGAACAAACTTAACTAAATTCGCAACCAGAGTCTTATATTCTCCTATCATTTGTTTCAGTAGAATTTTCAACAGCGCTTTCTCTATCCTCATTCTTTTCTGAAGAAAGCGAAATAGAATTGTAATGAGATCGATTCAAGGGGTGCGCTATTTACCCTCCCAAATAAGAAGCTGATTGGTTTGAAATAGCAGCATAATCAGACGAGGCAATTCTTTTGTGATGAAGACACTTCTTAAGATCAGCGATTGATTCTAAGATTTCACTCTTTCTGTCTTCTAATTTAGTTCCAAGAAGAACGCTCATTTCACAAACAGTTTATCTTTAAAAAAACTTGAAATTTAAAATTAACAGATTTCTTCTGATTTCTTTTTTTAAATGTTTTTTGTGATTGAATGTTTCCCTTCAATTTTTCTTGTAAGATAAACAATACAGCTATCTCTTAAATTGTGTGAAAATCAAATTCTTAAATACGCAAATTCAATTCTAATAATACTCATTGTCTTGAGGATTTGGTTAGTTTTTTCGAATCGCGAAGGCAGTAATCTTAGATATTTCAAAAATTTCTTCAATCAATCAAACAAAACTGATTTCAAGTAATAACACCAATGGGCTTCGATTTAGATAATTGCTTATCACGAGCAAAGGATGGACAGAGACTCAGAGAATAAGAAATCAAACTCTTGTGCATGAAAATAAAAGAAGTATTCGTGAAAGAGGATAATGTTAAGCGCGTTCATATGCCCATCACATTAGTTGGAGATGTCCATGGGTATGCTGATTATTTTGTGATTCTCATAAGCAATATTTGCTATTTTAAGGTAGTTTTATGACGTGCAAGAGATATTCCGAATCGGAGGAGAACCTCCTTATACAAACTATTTGTTTTTAGGAGATTATGTCGATCGAGGTAAATTATCTTAGCATAAGATTCAAATACCTAACTTATTCATAAGGTTATCATAGTGTCGAAGTGATCACTCTTCTGTTCTTATTAAAATTAAAATATCCTGATCGTGTGACTCTCATAAGAGGCAATCATGAAACTAGAGCTGTCACTCAAGTACTTATTCAAATTCATTGTTAAATAAGATCATGTTATTTTATTGTTTTAGAACTATGGCTTCTAAGTTGAGTGTCAAGCTAAATACGACAGCTCCTTAGTCTGGGAATACTTCACAGATGTTTTCGATTTCTTACCAATTAGTTGCATAATTGATGACGAAGTGTTTTGCGTCCATGGAGGTCTTTCCCCGAATATTGAAACGATAACTGAAATTACTGCGCTCGATCGATTTTAAGAGATTCCAAGAGAAGGTCCATATACTGACTTGATGTGGTCTGATCCGTCAAGTGATAAAGAGCACACAGGATTTATGCTCAGTGAAAGGTAACTCTGTCAAAATGTCTATTTCATAATAAACTTATTTTGCAAAGAGGAGCAGGTTTTTTATTCGGAGGAGATATTGTTGAAAAATTTTTGCACACAAATGGAATAACTCATCTCGCAAGAGCTCACTAGCTGTGCATGGAAGGATTTTAAGTGCTTTTCAATGATAAACTGTCCACAGTATGGAGTGCTCCAAATTATGTTTATCGCTACAGTAAATAATTACATTTCAATGGCAACTGTTTAAATATTTTTAATTCATTACAGAAAACTAGGCATCAATACTTGAAATAGATGAAAAAGGAAACAGACACTTCAACATATTCATGGAGTCACCTGACAATATTAAAAAAGATGTTGGAGGGTTAGGGAGTGGAGGTATTCAAGGAATAAAGAGCTAAATGTAAAATAATTACTTCTACTGAACACTAAGGAGAAAATACTCAACAATTGATACAAATAATACTGCAGAAAGTTCTTCTTCTTTAAAGCAATTAGTATTTACTTATGTTGACCTTGACTCGCTCTTTTCAAAGTAATCAATCCATTAGCAATAATTTAGGAACTACAATCAAATGAAGAGTGTTTTCTCTATTGAACAGAAGCATTAATACTTAATCTTGTTAATGATTATTCATTTGTAATTTTCAGTTCCAGTATTCATTGTTTATGATGTCTGTTTGAAATGTTCATACATTTCTTGTTTATTTTTTGAAATGCTCTTCTAATTCAATCCTGATTTTGGTAATAAATTTCTTCAGCAACAAATATGGTGGGTGTACTGTGCTGGCCTAAAAGATTTAATTTAAGAGCAGTATTCTTAAGAATGCTAGGAACAGTTAAATTCTAATAATTACTAAAACAATCGAATTTTGCTGAAAATGTTGCCAAAAGTAAATAAGAAAAAGTTAAAGGTGCTGAAACTAGTCAAAAATCTAAAGGTTATTACTTTTGAGTAGTTTATCAAACTTATCATTATTTTTTAGAGAACTATTAAAGTGTTGAGCTTACCCCATTCATAGAGGAGATCAGAAGATTTGCAGGAAATTATTCTCATTCTAAAGAAATTACCCTTTTTTTCAGGTATGATAGAAACTGATAGTGAAGACATAATTAAAAAATGCCTCTAATTTATGTATTGCAAAACATATGAAGCTCACTAATAGGTGTTTGAATAAGGTAAATTAGCTTTAGAACTGATTGTTTCTAATGACAATTTTCAAAGGATCAATTGGTGAACAGTTTTTCGTAATTATCGAAGGTTAAGTGGGAGTTTATGTAAGAATTCTGTAGGAAGATCAGTAAACTTTTTTTAATCTGAAAATTGACGAATTAATAAATAGAAAAAGCCAAGAAGAGAGTTTTCTTCCTGAAGAAAATCCCCATTTATACAGTGGACAGTAATGTGTTAAAATCTTAGACAGTGGAGACTGCTTTGGAGAAATGGCTTTAATATATAACTCTCCTAGGCTTTCTTCAATTATTACTCACTCAAAATGCTACTTTGCTGTTCTCGATAAAAAAAACTTTATTGACATTCTAAGGGAAAACAAGAAATCCGCTATTCAAAATGAAACTCGTTACTTCTCTACACTGCCTTATTTCGATTAATAAGATGTTTCAATATGGAGAGACCTCTTTCTGAACTCTATTAAGATACAGACAACTATGAATAGTATTGTATTTTCACAAGGAGAAAATAGTGATGCAGTTTATATTATCAAATCTGGTGTATTTGAAGTAAGGGATGCAGTAATTTAATTGTCTTATTTTTATTTCCGATATTTGCAGGCATATGTAACTCTGTTTTATGAAGAGAAAGGTGATGACTATGAAGAAAAGAAAGAACTATTTCAAACTGATTTGGATTCTCTTTTTAAACCCAAAAACAAACAGTCAATGGAATTTAGAGTAAATTTTGAAATTAAGCCATTTTATAAAATGGCAATGTGAATATTTCTAGATATCATAACTCGGAAGTGGCTAACTTTTTGGAGAGGAAGATATATTATAAAAGAATACACGTAATTTTGGAGTTAGATGTGTATCAGAGAAAGGAGAGCTTCTTTAAATTAAAAGAGTCTAGTTTCTAAATAAAGTAATGAGCAAGAAACAAACGAGATTAATAATAAAAGGCATTTGTCTGGAAAAACTACTCTTCCAACAAAGTTTAATGAGCAATGCCAAAGAAATGATTAATCAATACTCTTCTTACTTAATCGGAGATCAAGAGAAGATCAAAATTAATGAAACTATTAGATTAGCTAACAATTCTCACTTTTCTAATGTCAAAAAGTTTAAGGAAACAGATTGTGTAATAGAATGTAACACCGAAGTGAATAACTCAGTTACTCTTTCATCTTAAAATAATCGAAAATGCTAAGGATATTGCAAATTAAGAATAGTATTCAATCAAAACAGTACATCAGAGAACTCAGAGTGCAGCCAAATAACCCAGAACATAGATCTTTAGCCGGAAGTTAAATAGAATCAAAATAATTCTTCCCATTAATTGTCTTCACCAAAAGGAAATGTGGAAAAACCATTTTTCAAGAGGAGCATAAAGATGTTGACGACATGCAATCCTCAAGTGAAAGAGTGTACGAGAGATGTGTTTAGCTTTTCTAGAAAAAATTTATTTTTGGAAAAGCAAATGCAGCATTCTCAAAACATTCTGGATCGTTCAGCAAAGCCAACCAGTAAATCTTTGTTTATGCTTGAAGTTTTCAAGGGTCAAGCTTCTCACAATGAAGTCAAACACCAGATTCAACTCTAACAAAAGAGACTTTCAAGGAATGAGTAGGAAAAGGCATTGCCTCCGAACAAGTATCAGTTAAATAAAATGGACTCTCTTACGTGCAGAGTATTAAAGTTGATTTCAGGAGATGAAAAAAATGATAAATGGTCGTTTTGCAAGCTTCAAAAGAGCTAGCTTGATTGTCTCAAATCTGAAGCAGATTAATAAGATACTATTAGGTTTACCCCTCCAAAATTAAAAGATTTATCAGCAACGCTATTAACCAAATTTTCACATATGTTCTCAAATGTATCTTTAAATACCAATCTGTCTAATAAAGCAAGGAGAGCATATAAGAATACATTGGAAACAAGATTGGATGACTCAACACTTTCTTGAAATAATCCAAGCAATAATTCTATTAGCAATTATTAAACTTACAAGCCGAGTGATGCAAGATTATACACAATAACTTGGTTAGAGCAAATACATCTATTTGTTCCAGATATAAAATTGTGCTGTATTATTTTAAATTCAAACTCTTTAGATTGAAACTGACAAGATACCATACAATTTAAGTATTTCCTTTGAGCGTATCAAAATATTGTATGTTTGAAATCTTGTTATCCCACATTATTTTTCTTTTATTGTAGATCAATTACTTCAAGTACTATCGATAGATTCATAATAGAAAGAATTTATACGGTTTGAAGTAAATTAAAAAAGAAGAAAGGAAAAAGAAACAGACGGTCAATGTCAGACTAGTAAGAGTTGAGTAATACAAGCAAAGACTCTCAATCAGTTGAGATCTTTGATCAAGCAGAAGAACCTAAAAGTCAAATGCAAACTAGTCCTGAATTGGTTTCGAAAAATGATTCACTTAATCAGAATAATAGCATAAGTAAGAAATCAAAAAATATTACAAAATCTTATAAAACTAACAATTTTTGAAGGTGATAATGGATAGATACAGAATTTCAGCATCTTAGAAGGGGAACACAAAATAGAGGAAAAGCCTTTATTAGCTGCTGACGAATTTAAGCAGATTGATGATGATTCTACAGCGATTTTAAACTAAAAACAAGAAGAGTTAAGAAACTAAATTATTCCATTAAACTCTAATGAAGTGGAAGATAGAGAAGAAGGTTTGACCAAGGAAGAAGAAACAAATCATATGAACAAAACTATTTCAGACTTTGTGGCAAAGGAATAAAATAATATTGAACTTTAAGCAGAGTAAAAAGAAGCATTAGCACAGTAGATCAATACGGAAGATAGGAAAAGTAAAGAAAATAAAAATAGAGAAATCAGCTATTTGAACAATTAAACTGAATAGAAGGAGGAAATTGATGCGAAATATTCATAAGAAGACAATTAGGCAATAGAACATTTTCAAGATCATGAAGAAGAAGAACAAACACTATTAAAACAAAACAATGATAATAAAAAGGAAAATAACTCGACCAGCCATTCATTAGATAAAGAGTTAGTTTGTAACCAGTAGACATCAGTTTTACAGAACCAAACAATTGAAACACAGAAAAAACTAACTACATTAGCTGATAACACTGCGCAAAAGGAAATCGAAGCTGATAAGAAATAAATGGAAGAGACTACCAATTAAGAATAAAGCGCAGAGTCTTACTAGTTTATCCTAGACGTCTAAAAAAAATAGATGGAATTTTAACAGTAAATGGAAGAGTTGAATAGGAAATACAAAATTAACTTTAGAAAGATTGTAGATGTAAAATAAGAAAGTCTCTCAGGAAACTACTTGGCTGGCCTTTTGGCAATCAGGATGAACTACAAATATGTTGACACTAAAGATTAATATGGGTTCACTATGCTTCATCATGCTGTTCTCGGAAATGAGAGGGAACTAGTTTTGTTCTTACTTAATAATGGAGCTGATGTCAATTCTTTAGACGCACAATAGCGTACTCCTTTGATGATGGCTGCACATGGAGGATCATCCTTGCCTGCTGGCAATGTAAATTAGCAGAAGGGCCTTTCAGAAGACCAACTAAATGAAGAATCTGAGGATTATTAGAAAGTTATGAAACTGCATTCATTCAATAAAATATTCAAAATTCTCATTGATAGAGGCGCTAACTTTTCTTCAAAAGACATCTACTCTTTCTCTCCTCTACTTTACAGCATACAAACACAACACCTCCTCATTTTCTTTTATCTTGTGTACCTTGGAGCGAATATTTATGACTCGGATATGAATGGCTCCTCCGTTGTCCATTGGAATGCATACAAAGGAAACCGGTTTATGATGGAAGTATTTCGCTCACTAAATATGGATCTTTTTACAGCAGATAATTAAGGCTACACACCGTTGTCTCGCTCTCTCATGGGAATATCATATGACACTTTTACTTATTTAGCTGAATAAGTCCCTCCTGAATCTCTTCCTGATCCGGACTTGAAACAAGAAAATGAAGATGATGAGTATGTGATTATAAGTGAGTCAATACGCCATTAAATAGCTATGCTTAAAAAAGAATCTTCAACACTAAAATTCCGCTTTTTTAAGTGGTGGCAAGAAAAAAACATCTAAGCTGAAACTACAGGCCTCTACCCAGCAGTTGGAGTTTTTTTCCTGATGGCTGCTGCCTTGTTTTATACTTCATTTACTGCAATCTACAGCGAGAGAAATCGGCAAAATGGAGGAAGTAGTTAGGGATGGCTTTAATCTTCATCATTTCTCATCAACATCTTCTTTTTTGTTTCGACCTTTGTCTTCATGTCATTCTCCATTAGACTGTGCGGCATAATAGTGAGCTACAAAAATAGAGATTAAGGAAATTATGTAATTGATGGTGAATCAATAGACCGGTAAAAGTAACTACAATTAGAGCAGGAGCGTCAGATTCCTGCCTTTATGAAGAACATAATGTCAGACGGTCCTTCTTATGAAAGACTATTATCGCGAATGAACTTCAAACATTTAGATAGAGTTCTTGAGAATGCTCATTTCTAAGCTACGAGAAATGCAACTGAAGATTTAAACTAAACTATGATTTCTGAAGCAGCTAGCTATGATGAAGAATCTTCTTTGGGAGTCTAAAGAAGAGGACATTCAACTTCAAATTTAACTTTTATTCATCAAATTGCAGTTCTGTTTGAGAACAACTGCTTTACAAGCCTTGGAGAGGTTGATTTTAAGAGACTCTGCGGAGTTTGTCTGAAATATAAAGCAGAAAAAATGAAGCACTGCAAAAAGTGCAACACTTGCGTTGCCTACTATTCCTTCCATTCAACACTCTTCAACGTCTGCATATGTTCTTAGAATTACTTCTTCTATCTCATTCATCTATTTTCAATGTGGTTATCCCTCTTTTCCTTCTTTCTAATCTAATACATCCAGTTCTCTTAGTACCTTACTTCGTGGTCTGTCTTTAGATCAGCAGAGCTTGCTTACATAATTTTCTAGCGGATTGGACTGATTCATTCCTTTGTTTTCGTCACTGCGATTATCATTTTCCTCTACTGTTGTCTTGACTGCGCTCTTGAGCTCTTTGGTATTTTTGAAGATAAAACTCGAGATGAAATTCTGAATCCCTTTGACTATCCTTACAATTACGAAGTTACTCCAGACAAGAAAGGATATCTGCTAAAAGTCCCAAAAATAAGAACCAATGGAATGATCGAATACTTAAAAGCAACATTGGCAACATTCTATTATCGAACATTTGTGCATCTCAAAGCAAAGAAGTGAAAATATGTACACTGATTCTTGCAGGATGTGCACAGTATTTTATATAAAAAATGAAACAATCTGTTTATTTTTTTGTGGAGTTAATATTACAATATTAGTGACAATATAAAACTTACAATTTCATTATTTTTAAGCTTTTCAAAATAATTCAAGAACTCCTAGCAATAATCTATTTCATGAAGTACTTAGTTGAAAATCAAATCTTGGTCCTCTTTATTCGAACCCTCCTTTCTCGGAAAAGCTTGGAAATTCTACTTTAAAAGTATGGAATCTAGTATAAGGGAAAACATCTGGAGCTCTTAGCTCGAATTCGATGAGTTATGTTTCGTTAGGCCGAAGTGGAGAAACTTATTTTCTAGCGTCTGGCCAAATCGATTCAATACATTTTAAGAAACCTCCTTAAGGAAAGGTTCTCTCTCCTCCATTTTTGAGAGTGAAAGCAACTTTAAATATCCCTCCTCTATTAATTGTTATCACTTCTATTCCAGACGTGCTCGATAGGTTGAGTATTTTAATATCTGAAAGCAGGTTGCGTGAGTTATTTGCAGAGTTTTATAAGGTCTGGTATTGTTGAATCTAATGAACTGCGTGCTTGAATTTATTCCTTCAAAATCAAGTGATAAGAATAACATCCAAACGAATAATATTTTACTGAGATGGAGCTGCATTCTAAATATTGTTCCCGATCTAGGTTTGATTGAACGTCTGACTATTAGCTTGATTTTAAAAGATCTCGTCAATATGATTTTATGGATGCATTGAAGAAAGAGGAATATTAAGATTCTAGCTGCTTTGTAAGTTATTCAAGAGCAGCATCTGTTGTTGAAGTTGCGGTTACTAAAACGCCTACTGCTGTCTAATAGCAGAGGGCATAGTTTGAGCAAGAGGAGATGCTTATATTTTAGTTTGAGTGAAGAAAGAAAGTCCTGTTGTTCCTTATGATATTGGAGTATTTTGACTGCTAGAATTGATTGTATTGGCTAAAATTGGCATCATAAGAGGTTTTGACTGATTTGCAAGTGCTGGATTAAAAAAGTAAGTGCTTTGGGCACTCTTGCCAGGCAACATGAAGCCGGTGTTGCCGCTTTAAGATTCCTGCTAAAGGAAGCAGTTGGCAGCTTGAGGTTAAAGTCTTTGAGATTTTGTGAGAGATTTTGAAGTGGGAATGTTCTTATATTTCATAAAAGGGTGATTGTGCTCTATCCGCTTTTCTTTCTGACAAGCTTCACAATGGTCGGTGTCTTGGCAGATTAAGCAGTGAAAACGAATGTTTTCAATTTGTCTCTTACAGTTGTTGCACTTAAATGTCTTCATTATCTGTTCAAACATCAAAACATTAATTTATTACGTTTTTCTTAATCATTCTTACAAGACTCTAGCTGAGATCGTTAACCTTTTTACACTGCTTAGGTTGTGGACTAGTGCTACGCCGATTGCTCTAATTCTACGACTAATAATAGGCATGCATAACCTTCATAACAATATCGTCATCACTGTTTTCAAGTTACAGCTTTGGAAACTTGTTGAGAACTTAGCGGACTATCTCAAAATCAATTATATTTTAAGCCTATTCCTAGTTCTCTAGCTACAATTTATCTTGAGAACTTTGCAGACTATTTGATTGCTCTCTTGCTTTAGCATCGTTCTTTTTGCTGGAGAGTGAAGAATAATTACTGCTTTTTGTTTCCTTGCTTTCCTTTGGAACAGAAAGAATATTATTGTTACTGCTGCTTCCATTACTATTGCTAGCAGCAAGCAAGTCCCCTTCTGTACTTTTTTATTTAGATTGGAAATGAGAAAGTTGAAGGCTTGGATGGACTGATACTTCGCTTTATTCGGTTATAGCTTCTGAAGCGTCATACATATTTGCTGCCAGTCCATCGGTTAATATTTTTTAATTATTCGTGTTTGCGCTATTATCATCGCCTCCTTTTTCCAATTCAAAGCTTTCTTGAATGTCCTCTTTATTGAAGCAATCATCTAAGATTTAATTACTGCTTGATTTATCTTTATCTTTATCTTCTAAAAAGATATGAATGGAGTTGTAGTCATAAAGTTTTACGGTATTAATATATTTGCTGTATTCGGTTTGGTCGGTAATGTATTAGCGTATTCCATCTTTTCCATCTTCGAAAACTTAAAAACTAATTGAGAAAGTGCTCATTTCTATTCCTATGTCTGAAAAGATGCATTCTTTTAGAGTGCTAAAATCAGAATGCAGCCAAAAGTTGTCTCTCAGTCGTTCTTTCTCTTCCCGAACGGATATGATGGCTCTTTAAAATTACACTCCCTCTTCTGTTGAAGTCATCGTAGTAATAGGCAGAATATTTCCAAATCCTTAGATGTACTTGTGCAATCAAATTAAAGTAATTAAATTTCTTTGTTTCAAGATCTATTTCCCTACTTTTATTTCCTTTCTAATCTCACTTGAGAAGAGCAGAAACAATTATTCCCGTATTTTCTTGTCTTAATATACTTTTGGAACTAAAATAGGATTTTGAATGGTTGATCTATTTGGATGAAAAAGTAAATCAAAAAACATCTGATCAACTTTCTCAGCAATCCCTTTATATTTTTCTACAATAAAGCTCTTTCAGAAATCCATAAAATCTCAAATCTTCATTTCCCTCTAAAAACAAAGCCCTCCTATCAAATAATGTCAGACAGACTGCTTTAATGCACATTACTTGAAATTTCACAAATTATTGTCTTGTTTCCTTTTAAACATCTTTAAGCTCATATTTTCCTTGAATAAGGAGAAAAATTTCAATTTTATGGTTCAATTGATTTTAAAATACAAAATATCCTTTAAATCTTTCTTGCAGCTGTCTAAGTAGTTGGATGAGTTCATTGCCAATTTAGCTTCCTTATTAATTCTATCCATTTTATCTTTTTAAATAGTATTATTATTTCAATACTGTCTTTTATATAATCATCTAAACTTTATGAATAGATTGATAAATGTTATGTGTAAAAATACATTTGGATACTCTCTGCAGATAAAATTGCACTCATTTTAGTTCTTCCATTTGCTGAAAATAGCTAGAGCTCTTTTGTTGTAAATCTTAACAATGTGAGTTTTCTGTTTTCATTTTGTGATTTATGTTAGTTTTCACCTTATTTTTTCAATTTTTTTAATTGATCGTATTATTTCAGTGACTTTAGATAGCCTGAGTTAATTTCATTATTAGAATCAGTCTAGACAGTTTTGTTTATTTTTTTATAAATAATAATATTGAGCTGAATTGAGAAGGAATCAAAGGCTCTTAAAAGTTTATTTCGCAAACAATTAGCATAACAGCTACTTTTTTAGAACTTTAGCTTATTTATTGGCGATAATTTCTTTCCCAGAGGATTTTACTGCAAAAAGAGTGACAAATTCCATCATAGACTAAGATCAGTCTAAAAAAGCAGAGGAGGGAAAGAAAAAATTTAAATCAAGTGAGATTGGAGTAGGAAATAATAATTAAAACATCAAACTACTCTATCAAGCTGATAAGCAAAGGAAGGAGCGCGCTATATATTGAAGAGAAAAAGCGCTAATAAACGAAATACAAAACAATATAACAAAACAAAAAATAAGAGCATAAGAAAAAAGGAAAAGAGATTGAGGCACATGAAAAGTGATAACACCCTTACTGAACACCCTGAGAAAATGAAGCCAGAGGAAGGACTTCTTGGAACCAGCCTACCTGAAGAGATCCCTTCAAAATAGCCACTGTAAAAGCCATTGACTCTCAAGCCTAATGGAATACGGAAAGAAATATCACATTTTGGAAATAATTCTAAAATTCCGCCATCAGTTTAATAACAACTATAAACGAATAATGGAAAGTCTGAAAATCAAGAAAATGATCTAGAAGAACAACCTATTTCTGAAAAGAAACTCCAAAGAGAAAAACAAGCTATGCCAATGAATCCAAATCCCTCTTAGTAACTCATCGAACAAAACGATTTCTTAAAGCTTTAATAGCTCATCGGATCTATTCAAAGTAAATACAATGTTGGATACGGAGATCTTCTTAAAATCGCTTTGAAAGATCCATCGATCTTTAATACTCCCTCAAACTCTCAAGATTCTGGTAATGTCCTTCAACAAAACTCACAGTTCTAAGGAGTAGCTGAAACAGCGTCTCAGCAAGCAGAGAACTTAATCTCTTTGCTTGCAAGTGCGGCATCCTCTTAGCCTTCATTGCTTATTCAGCCAAAACCCCATGTAAAAAATTAATATCCTCCAAAACACTCCTCATTCAATTTAATAAACGGGTCTTTAATCAATTTGATAAACGGCCTTTAATCAATAAATAATTATTATTATTTATTCACTTTGTATGACTTAGCACACTTTTGTTGCTAGGACGATTCTCATTTTTTACTTTTTCATTTGACTTTTTTGTTCTTACCTTTCTCTTCGTTAATAGCAGTTTTCCCGCAATCAAGGCTTTGTTTTTTTCCCCCCTTTTTAACACTCCCTCTGCAAAAATTAACACTCCCTTTCAAATAATTGAAACTCTTTGATTTCATTCATTATTCTAACTTTATTTTTCTTAGGACATTAGCAAAGAATAAAGTACCTCTTCTTTAAATGAAGAGCCTAGAAAGAAGATTCATTTAGATGGTAAGCCTTCTGATGAAACATCCTATGAAGTTAACCAAGGATTTGATTCCTTGAAAGCATTAAACTCAAAAAAAGCAATGAAGGTTAGTAATAAAGTGCAGCTAAAACTCGAGGGAGGAGTTGAAACTTAGGATCAAGAAGAAGAACAAGACGAAGAAGAAGATGATTTAATGGAGGATGAGGAAGATGAAAATGATGACGATATGATGGATTAAGAAGATGATTCTAACGAAGGTTCGTCAAGAAAATAAGACAGTAGATCTGAAGCAATTCAAGGTGGAGAAAGCAAGATGAAGCATCGTAAGTTCAAAAGTATTAATTCCCTCTCAAATACAACAAAGAGGTGGTGGACAAAAGAAGAAGATGAACTTCTAAAGCAACTTGTAAAAGAACATGGAGCAAAAAATTGGAAAAAAATAGCCAGTTATTTTAAGGAGCGTTCAGATGTGTAATGCCTTCATCGCTGGCAGAAAGTTTTAAACCCCTCCCTTGTTAAGGGACCCTGGACTAAAGAAGAAGATGAAATAGTCACAAAACTAGTATTAGATCATGGACCAAAGAACTGGAGTTCGATCGCAAAACATTTACCTGGTCGAATTGGAAAGCAATGCAGAGAAAGGTAAAAAAGAAAAATTTAAGTCTTTAAACTAATAAATAATTTTCAAACACAGGTGGCACAATCATCTTAATCCTCATATCAAAAAGGATAGGTGGACAGAGGAGGAAGATTAAGCTATTATCGAGGCTCATAAAAGGTATTTTTATTTCTTGAATTTAGCTTTTTGAGATTGAAAATTATCCTTCCCATTAATTTTAATTTTTGTTTTGGCGCAATTAAATACGGTTTGATTTTTCTTTTCTTCTTTTTCCCCATTCAGCTCATTGATTTTTAATTTTTATTTCTCAGCACGTGCATTAATTTTTCAAAATGCAATTTGCAAATATTGGTTAATTATTTTTGAACCAGCATTCCTAATCAAATTACTTTTGTTAAAATAGGCTTGGAAATAGATGGGCCTTGATAGCTAAGTATCTTCCTGGGCGTACCGATAATGCAATTAAAAATCATTGGAATTCCACCATTAAAAGAAAGCTAAAAATGTAAAAACGTGAAGAAGATCTTGAACCTCCTCGCAAAAAAAATATCAATGTTAAAGAAATTGATGAATAATTATCAAATATGCCATCAGTAAATCTAATTAAAAATGAGGCTTACATGCAAGCATTTAATCTTCAGAATAGCGCAGATGCAGCTGCTGCTGCAGCTCGCATAACTCGTCTGAGTTCTGAAGTAAACTGTTGTGACCCAAAATCTGAAAAAAATGGGGATGATGAAGATTAACATCAGGAAACCTATGAAGAAGAACCATATTCAAATCTCAATGAAAAGGAAGGGGGCTAAAAAGGTTCTCTTAATGCAATAAAAGAGGAAGATTTCGAAGGAGATATTCAAACAATAAAAAAATCCTTACTAAAGAGAGAATATTCAATGAAAAATAGCAGGAAAAGAGATAAAGTAGAATTTATTACACCCGAAAAAAAGTCAGGTGCAAATTTCCGAGACACTACCGTGAATATCAATAATTGTAAAATTGATTCAAAGCGTACAAAATAATTAATTATTTGAATTGTTGTCAGAAACCATAAACAATACTATGGAACAAAGAGGAAGAGATTCTATTGTTACCGAAGCAGAGTTCGTGACTCCCGTTAAAAATCTATCTTTTTCAACTCCACGAAGTCAATTAAATGCTAATAAAGACAAATCTGCCTTCAAATCTGCTTCCTCCTAAAAAGGTTTGTTTTTATGGTTTATTGGCAATTAATTGACTTCTTTTGCAATCCGTTCAGATTCTTTCATCCTCCATCCAAGCAAAAGAAGTCTCAATATTGTTTTCCCTAATTTCACTCTAAGTGACATTCTTCGAATTGAGGACTCAACTTCGTTGATGAAAATTCTTCTAAAGCAAGCTTAAGTAAATGAAAGTTAAGCATTATTTACCATAGCTCTAGCAAATAAACTATCTCCGAATCCTAACGCTGAGAACAATATCAATAGCTTCTGCACTTAAAATGCTTTTAACTTTTCATAGATCACTCAATAAAATAGTTCTATTCCTAATTCTACACCCTCTTGTAGCTCTTCTCAAAATATATCATCGGCTGCTGCTGCCAAAAATACTTCTGGCTTCAAGCCCGTCTCAATGATTGTGAAAAGACCACTTTCAGATAAGTTTGAAGGAGTGTAAATCAACATCAAAAGTAGATTATTAGTTTTTATCTGATACAATTTATTGTTTTTTAGAAAGAAAGAACTGTCATTTACATCTCCTGAAGACAAACCGAGTACTTCAAAAAGCATAAATTCCTTTAGCATTCCAGAGATCCGGGAAGAGCTATTAATAGCTTGAAAAATAAACTCGTAATATCATGATAGGTTATGTTTATTTTTAGAGTTGTGAATTTGGGAGGAAGCTGCTCACTCATCAATCTAAATTATTAAAACTCCTTGAGCACTCTGCTCCATCTTCTCTTTTCTTGTTTCAATTATGTCTCTAACTATTTATCTATTGCATAAGCTTTACTTTTTGTAGACATTTGCTCCATTAAAAGAGAAATATTTGTTTCATCTGATTAATTGATAACAAGAATAGTATTATGTTTCCTACTAAATTTATTGATATTTTCTCTTGTTTTGTTTTCTCATAAAATCATTTGTAAGCGAATGGGAATTATGAAGCAGCTCAAAAATCTTTTATCATGAAATTTCACAATTTATTTTTATTATTTTCTAATCTCCGTTATTAATCATCGATCTCCCTTTTCTGTTCAATGAGAAAAAACTTCCTGAAGATTTAGTTTTCCTCAACATAAAAAAAGCAGAATTGTTCACTGATGAAATGATACTGAAAGCATTTTTTTAAAAGAGGCGCAGTGAAACAACTTAATAAATATGAAAAATATCACATAACATTTTTTTCTTTGAATATGAATTCAGAATTGTTTTTAATAAAATTATTACCAGCTTACACAAGCATCAAGATCTAGAGTCTTCAAAGCTATTCAAATATTTTTATTACCAATTATCAGTCTCACCGTCAACATTTTCAAAATGAAAGGTATTTCTTAATTAACTATGGCAATATTTCTTTTTTGAATGAAGTGACAGCCATCCTAAAAAAGAAGCCGTTAAATTGAAACTTTTTCAAGCACTGTCTCTCTTAATACCGAAGCATTTATCAAAAAAGAATTAACAATTTATAAAAATATTTCACCAAAGAAAAGAAACTTAATTGCTGAAAATATGGGAGTACCTGTAGCTTATATTTTTTTCGACATAGCAGTGAATGCCGCGTTTGGGTATTTCTTTTTAAAGTACTATTATCAAATCGATGATGGGGGAGTAAAGGGAAGAGGAGATGATGACTGGTTTGGCTAAAGATTACATGGACGTCATGGAAATGGATATGGACACTCATCAGATGGCGATGATTCAGATGACGAAGGATGCTATTATCTTAGGCTTTGGGCTTTAGTAACAGGAAGTATGCTCATTTTTTTTGCAGTATTTCATCTCCTTGCTGTCATAAACTATATGACTCACTATAAACTTTCTCGTATTCCTCTTCTTGGCGATCTTCTCGGTATTATTGAATGCAACTGGACTGATATTTACCTTATTTGCATGCTCATTATTTGGACATGGGCTATAGTACTTGCACTAATTTACCCCACCGTTTTTGAGTGTGAGAGAAAACTGATCTTACTTGTAAATAATTTTCATTCTCTTTAAATTTCATCAGTTTTCTTTATTAACTTTTTGAAATGATTTAATTTTAAAATGATAACAGGCAGAGATATTCATTATCTACTCAATTTTAGTAGCAATCCTTTATGGGTTTCAGAGGGAAAAGATCACTCACTGCTACGTCTGATGGACATTCTTTTTTCCAACATCCTCGCTCTTGGTTTAGTTCTGTTTTTATTAGTAAATGAAAATTTTTGTAAGAATATCTTCAATGGCTCTAACAAAGTTAGGAAATAAAAATGCTTTTTATCAATACTTTATGATTTTATTTGAACTTAAAACTGTATTAATTCTAAATCAGCTAAGGAAATTAATAATTCTAAATTGAAAATAAATCTTTGTTATTGGAATCACAAAAATAAATTATGTAAAAGTTTTACTTGATATGATTGAGTATTTAATGTAACAAATAAATAGTATTGAATTGTTTTGTTGCTGTAAATGCCCACACAATTCCTTTGACTTTCTGCTATTTTTTGGTGATGCAATCAATAGATCGGTTGATAAGATGACTGTTATTATGATTTATTACTAAAGATAAATATATGAAAGGTTAAATTTGCTTTTAAGAATATTCCTTTCCGCTAGCAAGCACAGTAGTAAAAGAAATTTAGAAATGTAGAGGAAACAATAAAGAAATGAACTTATTTTTAAGAGTAAATGTTGAAATGAAATAAGAATATTGCTTTGTAAAATCAGCCAAAATTATGAAGGTATCTGAATAAATAGACAATTACCCAAAGCCTTAGATTCCCCTTGAAAAAGAATATTTTAAAATAGATAAAAGCAGACCAATCTATTTGTGGATTTCAAGTTCCGTTATTTCTAAAAATAGCAATATTTTTTCAATTTAGAAATGGTAATAGCTCAATTTTGTTGTCTAAGTTACTAATTTAGTGTAAGAAGTTTCCCTAAAGTGAAAAGATAAAACAATCTTCTTGTAGAAAACCAGAAGAAATTTGGAAAACTGCGAGATTAATTGGCTTTTGAAAGATACGCCTAGAACAAATTGGATGCGTCACAATAAAGTGGTAAGGATTTAGGTAGAATGGTGAAAAAAATACTGTTTAAATCAAATTCTTAATATTGCATCACATTTGATTACGCACTAAGGGAGAGATTAGCTGATTTATCCACTACATATTATCTTTTGTATTGAGATGGTACGGAGTTTAAATTCATATTTTTAACTGCTTTAGACAGAACAGCAGAACATAATGAAATCATTCTAGCAATAATGCTACGCTTGAAATAAGCTTAATAAAATAGAGCGATAAAAGGAGAATAGCATTAAAATATTTTGGGAGAAAGTTAGAAGGATACTTGGGAGAACTAATTGAAATATCCAATAACAAATCTAAAATTTGTATATTTTAATGTGTCATAATCGAAAATAGCTCATAATGAATTTAATCAAATATATTCCAAAAACATATTTTTGATCGGTGGTAAAAAAGATCCAAACTAAGAAACTAGCCAACTGAAAAAATCAGTATCTTACCTAAGCTTAGATTCTTCTTCTCGAATAATAAACCAATGAGTTCTAAACATATTAAACAATTGGAGTTCTCCGTAACTTACTAAGTGTAATTTGGTCAGTCCGTTGGAGTGATTGGAAGCCTTTAAAATCTTGGAAACTGGTCGGAAATGGATCTCCTTCCCCTGAATTGGACTGAAGGACATGTATGGAAAGGATAGATCAGCATAAATACAGAATTCGATCAACCAAAATTCGAATGCAAATTTGTAGTATTTCATAAAGATTCACAAACTCAGCAGAACATTGTTCTTGAAACCGAAGTTGGTGCAAATAGATAGTACAACATAAACAATCCTTTTCAATTTGAATTAGTAAAACCTGAGAATGAAGGGGAAATCCTACTCATTCAAGAAAAGTTCAATAGCAGAAAAATATCGTTCTCTGTGTTTTCTCATCCCTCTGCAACTATCCATATTTCTGGCAATGCTTCTTTTCTTCGCGAACCTTAGCCACTTACTTTGTAAACTGCAGCTGCCTCTTGTGGCTTAGCTGACGCAGATTCTGAAAGAGAAATGATTCTGTTCTCTGGCACTTTCTTCATAGATATGAGAGTGTAGATAATTAGATATAATTTTATCAGAAATCTAGTTTAAATAGAGCGAGGAATTGGAAGATATATGATCTTTGATAGTATGATCTCAAAGCCCTTTGCAGTTTAGTATTCTGACTATTAACCTGATATTTTTAGAGATGAACTCTCTTGTGACGCAATCACAGACGATCTTTTTGTCGGAACTTTCCTCAACAGCTCTAAAGACATAGAAAAGCTCTAATCGAAAGGTGTTACTGCGATTGTAAGCCTTCAGACTCCACGAGACATGGAAAGAAAATTTGTGAACATTAAAGAAATTCAAAGATGCTGTCAATCTAAGGGAATAGTTTACATAAATGCTCCTATTAGAGATAACGATCCACAACACTACATTAAAAGAGCTCCAGATGTACTCAAAATTGTAGAAGATCTCTTCAAGGCAAATCACAAGATTTACATTCACTGCACTGCTGGCATCGGTCGTGCCCCACAAACTGCACTTCTTCATCTCATTCTTCACAGAGGGATGCCTCTTTAGGAAGCATCTTAATTGATATTTTCAAAACGCCCCATCTCATCTCCTAATCATGAGGCTATTTCATCTGTTCTTGCTTCTCTTCTTGAAAAACACCCTCAAAATGGTAGAACAGAAGATAAAGATAATTAAAATAAGGAAAAAATTCCTACTGCACTACCTTATTCTCCCTGCCCAAGAGTCTACTGATTCAAAATATTTCAAAAAGCCAATTGCTTATTTATTTACTACTTATATTATGAGCTACTATATTTATGTTTTTATAAAAATCCTCTTATTAAGTAAATACTACACTCTAATCTTCTCATAACACCTTCATTGGTTGTCTATTTATTATTCCTCCTTCAATTTCCCACAAATCACATAATAAATTGAAAGCAATTTCAAGTAGAAGAAAACACCTTTTGTAAAAACCTTATGTTTTATCTGACGTCGTTTTTATTCCTATCTAAATTATTATTACTCACTATTCTGTTTGTCAATAATCTATTTGTAAATACACTTGGTTAAAGTGATAATGTCTTCATCTTGCATGAAAGATAAAAGTATTTTAATTCCCTTTGCAAAACAAAGTATCGTAAAGATAGCTTCAAATAATTAACCATAAATTATTATCAACACAATAGAAAATAATTTGCTATTTTAGTATTAAGTTTATTGAATAGTTATTGAAAACAAATCTTAAACACCAGTAATAATATCACAATTTTAATAGTATTTACATCAGTGTGTTGATAGAAGCGGCAATAGATTCATATTTGACTTACTTAAGACCATTATTTAAGTTTTATTTAATTGAATGCTTCTATCCTTAAAAGATCTATTGGAGAAGATTATTTAGAGGTATTTTAAAATATTAATAAACCAAGACAAAACAATGTTTGTTTCTTTATGGATAAGTAATTTTTTTATTGAATATTCCCCTTGGCAATAAGAGTTGATTGCCATAAAATAGTCTGAAACCTTATGGCAACATTTACTTATTGTTGGCAAATTTTCTCAATTTCATCCGAGTATTGACATTTGAGATAAAATTTAAAATAAAATATTTGAGAGATACTTGCAGTTTAAATAATAATTTTGAATCATATTTTCAGGGATATTATCACTCTCAATAATTTTAGTTTGATATTCTGATAAAACGAAAGTACTTTGCTTAGTTTTATCATGCTTTTCATTCACAGCAGTTTTTTTAAAGAAGTTTTCTTTCTTGTTTAATCTTCTCAATTTATTTCAAAGTATGATAGGGTGTGTTTGAACTCAAGAAAATACAAATGAAATATTATTTGAAAGTTTCACTTATTGCCATTGACAATAGAGTGATAATAAATCATAAATATTACAAGGAAACTTTGCGAATTTAACAACTATTTTTTACAAATTTTCTTTTAAGAACATGCATTTGAATTTGTTCCAGAGCGAGCTAAATCAGTTTGAAAGTACACAATTAAATAAGGGTACGAGCGAGAAGAAATAAGCGTTAGTTAATTTATTCAAATCACAAGAAGAGGGTGTTTGATTTTCTGCGGCAGCTGCTTTAATTGCTTGTCCTTAAATTAGCAGTTGATTTTTGTGAACGTTCAATTGAGTGGAATTTCAAATTTATATTTCTACTCTCTCCTTTGAAGAAACAGGAGTTAGAAATTAAGAAAGAAAGTGTTAGGCAAAACTCAAATCAAACAAAATGCAAGAATTAAAAAGACGATAATGAATTAACACTCAAAAGAATTACAATCAAAAATACCTATCATTCCTACCCCTAAGTGTTTACATTCTCATAAGCTTTTCTCAGCCTTTGTTATCAGCCAATGACATTCCAATACAAGAAAAATAAGCAAGTACAATCATCCTTCTTTTATTATGTTACCTTCATCGAAAAATAATATTTCCTTTAGACTCTAATATCATTACTTTTCTTTTCAGGCAACACAAACACAGATGGCAGAAAGAATAGATGAGAATATCTTCTCTCAGAATAGCAGTTATTATTTTAACAAAGAGAACATCGGAGGAGACTTTTACAACTAGAATGGTCCTACCAAGTAGATGCTTTCACAATACAATTCTACTCAAAACCAGTAAAAGCTTCAAGGGAATTAGCTTGTCCACTCCAACAACATTCCAGCCTGCCCTACCAACTCTAGCCAATAAAGCAATCGCTTTTTCGGTAGAGACCTATCCAATTACTAGCACTTCAATCAATAATCCTTCAATTCTAAAGTAAATCATGAGATAAACTCCAAAACCTTCATTGTAGTGATCTCTTTGCATGGTATTTATTTTGTTTATTTTATTTAGTAGGTAGGGTTAGGGTAGCACAGTAATTCGAGATGCGTGAGTAGAGATTAGAAGACAAGCAATCGTAGCCAAACATACTAAGTCCCTCAAAAACCAAAGAACTATCCACAATAAAATATCAATTAACATGTAGTATTGGAAAAAAGTGGAGATTCTACCAAGATTGTTCGAAACAAAATATCTCCTTTTACCTGTAATATCCCTGAGAATGTTACCACCAGCGATTTCAACATGGATGTCGAAACAGTTGGTCATTTTCCTTTTTCATAAAAAAGCTCTTATTGCTTTCCAACTTCATCGAATAATCCCCAGTATCTCTAATCTCTACCAACTTAATCTTATCATACTATTCCTACAAACACTCTCTTCAACAATAACCCAATTTAACATACCTAGTCTATGAATCTCTAATCTTTTGAATCAGATCAACCAACCAAGATAAAGTAAAACTAGTCTTTACATTAAAACAAATAAATAATATTTAACTCTTTCAACACAATCAGCTCTCCTTAACTCAGAAGATATGCTAGCAACTAAATCACGATCGTCGATGAAGGTATTATTGAGAGTCCAGATTCGAAGAAAAACAACAACAAGCCAGAGTTAGTCCCTTAATATGCAAAAGAAATATTTGATTATCTCCGTGAAAATGAGGTATTTTTTACTATTTATTTAAAAGTTCAACTCCTCCGCCTAGATTCCAACTAGTATTTATTTTTGTTTCATAGAAAAAGCACATTTGCTAGACTCCATACTTCGAATAGCAGAGATAACCAGATTTAAACAGCAGAATGAGAACTATCCTTATCGATTGGCTGATTGATGTTCACTTAAAGTTTGATCTTCTAACAGAGACGCTATTTTTGACAGTAAATATCATTGATAGATATCTTGAAAAGGGACCGAAAGTTGAAAAACAAAAATTCTAACTTGTAGGAATAGCTGCACTTTTCATAGCATGCAAATATGAGGAAATCTACCCTCCTGATGTGAAGGATTTTACTTATGTCTGCGACAATGCTTTTACTTAATAAGAATTATTTGAGTGCGAAGGAGTGATTTTGTAGACTCTCAACTTCAATATTACGACTCCCAGTTCATTTCGCTTTTTAGAGAGATATTCGAGCATAGCAGAATATGACCAGCGTCAATTCTTTACTGCTCTCTATTTTTTAGAAATATCTCTAGTCGATTACGCTGGAACTAAATGCACTCCTAGTCAGCTTGCTTGTGGTGCAATGCTTATTACAAATATAATTTTCAACAATCCTCAACCTTGGAGTGATACACTTGCAAAGAACACCAAATACGAATAGGCTCAGCTTATCCCAGTAGTTGCTTAAATCTGCGAGATACACAAAAAGACAGAGCTGAGGGAGCGCTAGATTTCAGATAAAGAAAAACAACTAAATGCTGTTAAGAGAAAATTTTCTCAATAACGTTTCGATTCTGTCTATGCTGGCATCTCCTAATTCTTCTCTTTTAGCTTCGCATCTTAAACACCATCAAATAATAATGTTTGACTCTTGAGTATTTATTCATAGTCTAGCATCCATATTTCAATTAATACAGACTTCTAAAGCAATCAAACACCTTGTTGAGGATCTTTAGATGCTTCTGGAAAACAGCATCATTAAGCTATGAAAAAGAAATGTTACTTCTATTTTATATGTTGCATAAAAGTGGCATCTAATTTTTATTCATTTCCTTCTTCAACATATCTCAAGTATTATTCTCTTTCTTTCAAGAAACAATACTAATCTAAGCAAATTGCATAATAAAAGAAATCAATCTAAAATAGTTAATTGAAAGCTCTCCTAAAACCAACAAGAAATAAGGATGGGAACAAACAAAAACAAATTAAAATGAATACAAAATTATTAATAACAGAATAAAAAGACAACTTTAATTTGGAAAGTGACTATCTTCAAACGAGATAATAAGTAAAGAAGATTGTGTTTTGCTTCAAACTAAATAAAATAAGATTAAAGCTTACCAAAAGTAATAGTAAAATTTCTAGTTTGATTCCTTACTGTGTCAAATTGTTCTTTTTACTTTTTGTTTGAAAGATTCTTTTGCAGAAACATAAATATTTAAGATCTTTACATTAACTATTTTAGCTTTGACATTATGTAGTAAATACTAGAAAATAGGATTTGAATAGCAATCTTTTTTTCTTTGCAGGCATGCCACAATTCAAGTTTACTTATTTTAACGAAAAATTAGTTCTAGTATGATAAATGCTCAATAATAATCACAAATAGCATTCAATAAGATTATCTATCTCTATTAAACATTCAGTTAATAGTCAAACCAGAGCAACCATTTTAAAAGACAAGAAGTACTTTAAACACATTGAGATCACAAAATTATTTTTTGAGAAAATATCATTTAAATAAATCAGAAACAGTCTTATCAAACAATTAAAAATATGAATTAAACATGTCCTATCCATGCAAATAAACCTTTAGGGTGGATTTGCTTATCGAAAAACTGTCCTTCTAGAGTAATGTGCAGTGTTTGCGCTGTGAAAACTCATCAAAAATAACATCAAATTGAAGAAATTGACTCGTTTTCCAAATAAGGTCTCCTCAATTTAATTCAAATCACAATGAATAAAACATCTTAGAAATAAGTTCCAATAAAACACCCTTAAGATGCGTAGCCTAAGATTTAGAATGAGTTAGAAAAGTAGATTGATGAAGCTGATTGTAGCGAAATGATAAAGGTTCTGCAATAGAGTATTTCAAGTGTCATCGATTTTGCTAAAAAGCATAGCAACACTATTGAAAAGGAATATTCTGAAATGCTACTTCTAAAGAAGAAATAATAAGAAACCACAATTACCCAAATACTTTTACATGAAAATATAGTAAAAAATTCTAATAGTGCTTCAGAAATATAAGAAGAACTTGACAAAGCAATAGAACTAGCTTTCTCAATGCAGACTGTTGAATAAGATGATGAAGAATAAGAAGAATACGAGGAGTTGCTTATGAGTAGTTTTAAAAAAGGTAAATCCATTTAACTTAGCGAAGTTGGGAATGAATCTTCTACAAAAGCAGCTACTGAAACATCTATGGAGAGCACAGAGACTATACCCTCGCTTGGATCTTAATAAATTGCAGAAAGCTGCCCAAAATCAAGAAGAATGCTGTTCAAGAAAAAATAAATGTTAAAGTAACTTCGGAGCTCTTTCTTGGTATTGACAAATAGCTATTTAAAAAACACCTACACTGAGGAAATCTGCAAACTTGTTAAGAAATAAATGGACCTAGTTGCTTCGACAAAAGAGGAAAAACAATTAGAGAGTCTTTAAGTCTAATGGAAAAATGATTATCTACTCTTCCAAGAAGCCTTAACATAATCTCTTGCATAGCTTGAAAAACGACTTCTTGGAAGCTTTCTATTCACCTCTAGCGATTAAACAGTTCGTTTGCCTATTAACTAGCATTCTCGCATTCATATTCTTAGTCAACCAAACACGAATGTCTAACCTTAAATCTGTTCTATCACCTAGTTGAAGAATCAACCATAAATCATTGCTGGAGGAATACAACCAAATGTTTAACATTTAACTCATACTAATAATCAAGCGCAGCTAGGTTAAAACAACTAATTTCAAGACATAAATGCTCTTAATTAATAACTATCTCCCTACCTGTCAGTTAGTTCTTATGCCCCTGAGATGTATTATTCTCAGCCAACTGGCATAGCAACATTGCAATAAATATCTCCTAATTATGGATATGGCCACTCTTACTAAAATTAGCAATACTAGCTGAATTAGTCTTTGCATTAACCATAATATATTTATCAAGGAATGATCCAATCTGCTAAAGCAACTCACTTGGTCCATTCCAATAGAGTTTAATAGTAACCGTAAATCAACCAGATAGACCAGTAATTCTAATATTAAACCAACCAAAGAGAGTTAGCAAATAATTAGCCTACAATTTCTTAAACTGTAAACCCTTATCTTGCCACTTAAAGACCCAACATATCAGAGAATAATCACATCAATAAGGTGCCAGCTAATAATATCTTTAATACTCCAAATCAGAACAATAAAACTAAAGAAAGAGGAACAGTGAATAAAATATAAACTACACCATACTCTCATCAGAAAAATTTGGGAACAAGTTTTATTTAAAAAGATATTTAGGAAGATTCTTCATTAGAAACTAAAGACAGATTAAAGAAGAAGGAACCTACTTAGGAATAAGAAGATCCACTATCTCCCATTCACTTTATATAATTAAAGTCAAACTCTTCTTCTAATTAAAAATAATAGTGAATTTATTTAGTGTGTTATCAAAATTCAGTTGATTTCAGTTAGAAATGTTCTGTTAATTATGAATATCATTTGCTTATTAAATTAACATATTCCCCATTCATTATTTCATTATGTTTCTTTGCCTGAGGGAAATCTTTAAATTAAAAGTAATGGGAACTTCGTTTCTTACAATTTCTTTTAAGTTAATTAAAATTGTTCGTAAGTATTCTTGAAGGCAATGGCCAAGATATACTTCTTGTGACAATGGGCCATAGTGCGAAAGTTTTTAAAGCCAACAACAGTGTCTTCCAGTTTTTCAGCGATGTCCCTGTCTACAAGAAGTCAATCAGCCAAGTTCTTCGCTTATAAGAGTACGAGGAGTTGTCGAAAGTCGAGATGGAAAGCGAGATTCTGCCGTTTAATGAGATTGTATGAGATGCATGTCAAACCCAAATCAACATAATGAACAAATACAACATTACCAAACCATAAAGGTTTATTCCGTCTTGTTAATAAGATGGCTTCACTAAAGAAGGCCAATTTTAGTGAAGTCGATCTTATTCAAGTGGAATAACCTTTAAACAGCTGTTAGAAAGCTGGCCTTCAAATTTAAATGAAGGTAAATTCGCTTAATTAAGGGAATTGCTTTCAATTTTTTTTTCTTGCATTTCAATATCTTAGTGATTTTGTTAACGAAAATTAAGGAGGGTGGGGAGAAAATACAAATGAAGACTTGATTAGCAGAAAGATAAAGTTTAAATTAAAATAAATTCAAAGGGTTGTTGCTGCTTGTAAGACAACAAACTCAAATCAAATATGACATGATATAAGAGGATTTATACATTTTTTCACCTTTCCCGAATGCTGTGCTATCCCCTGGTTTTTTTAAGTGTGCTTGATTTATTCAAAATAATGAATCCTTTTTAATAAAATGGACGTTCGCATTTCTATGTCAATTGATATTGAGATATTTAACAGATCATTTCGAAAATTTGTTCGAAATGAAGTTTTCAAAATTTAATGCGCAAATGTTCATCAAGAGAGCTCATCGAATTGTATGTGAGGATATTCCTCTTAAAATTAAACAAAATACATGTCCATATAAACATAAACATCATCAATCAACAAACCACATTTTTATGTTTCAAAAATATCCCTTTTTCGGTGTTGAGAGGAGATATTTCAAAATTTTTTTTTCGTATTTAGACTTGTTTCTTTTTTTTGAAATCAAAAAAAGAAAGAAGAGAATAGTGGGGAGGAGGAGGAGGAGGGATGTTTATCAAATTATAGGAATCAGACTTGTTCATTATTACCTAGGATTGGTTTACTAATTAGATAGAAACTTCTATATCAGAATTTAACTTAAGATTTCTAATCAAAATTAAGCTAAGCTAAAGTGAAAGTAGAGAAAGATGATAAAGTTGATTAAGTTAAAGCAATTCCATGGCTGCTTTAAAATTGCAAAGGCATTTTCAAAAATGGATGTTCATGAAAGAATGATATCAAAGAATCCTAATGTAAAGGACTACACAGGAAATCCAATTGTAAAGGCAAATGTGGAAGAAGCCAGAAACTAATTCAAAAGAGATAACATGGTTGATGGAGTCAAATTGCTTTCTGAAGCTACAGAGAGATCGAAGAGAAATGTCGCATTTGGAAAGGAACTGAGGATAGATAAGACAAAAATTAACAGAGAAGTCAAAAAACTATCTAAAAAACAAATAGATAAAGCGTAAGAAGATTCCTATGAATACCTAATAAACAATGACTACTTTTAGCTAAATCTGTCTAAAGTTGAGGAGAATAAGCGAGCCATTGAAGAACTCAAAGAATTTAATAAACTTTACTTTGAGAAGAAAGAAATTCAACGTCTGCTCAAGGTACAAGAAAGAAATCCAAACAACTTTCTTCCATCACAAAGCTAAACTCAAGAAGACAGAGATAATTCTTCTCAATTCTTTGCTTACAAAGAAATTCAGCTTTAAATGAAAAATGATCGCATTTAGAATATGCTTGAAGGAGGAGAAAAAGAAAATAGAAAATTGTCTCTACTTATCTCGAGTGGACTCTTAGATACATCCAAAAACATCCAGTAAATAATTACTGCCTCAACAGAACTTGCTATGAAAGATGGAGAAACTAACAAAATAAGAACATAAACTTAGAACCCAGAATAATTTGAGGATCTCATCATTTAAGATCAGGAAATTGATCAGGAAGAATCATAGTTAAAGCAATTAGATGAGTTGATTATTCAGAGTGGTAGTGACTCAAAAGAGACTAACAATACATCTATTACATAAGAATTGAATTAGGCAGCTAGTGTTGAAGAATATGTAAACAAAATAACTTAAATGGGACTAGATATTACAAAAAAAGAATTAAGTTTTGTTGATCTAGAGTGTTTGGCTCTATTCTTTCAATAATTTGTTGCAAGCACTCCAGAAGAAAAAGTTAAAACACTGAGTAAAATCCAAATGATAGAAAGCATCAGATCTTTTGAAAACGATCTATTTCATAAGTATCGCAATGGTGATATTGCTCTAAGAAAAAAAGGAAGACTAGAGTTTAAAGATCTTACAGTAAAGGAGCACCTCAATTACATCAAGTATAATATCAGCAAGCCTTCTGAACTCTTCTTGATGATGTAAAATATCCCCCGAGAATCCCTTGCTCCCTCTACTGTGTCTCAGAGTGTTTCTAAACTAGCTTCTTTCCGCTTTGAGTCAAAATAAAACTATTTAGCACTTATTTAAAACCATAGCTACAGAGTGCTTTTACATCACTGTCTTAATACCCTAACTGAAATGGAAGAAATTGAGTTTGTTGATTTAGTTTATTCCTTAGGGAAGATACATAAAGATGAGCACGGTTTAGTTTATGAAAGACTGTTTAACCATTTGATGAAAGCGACACAACAAGAAATTTAGGTAAATTATTTTTTAATCATTCGTTTCTTATTATTTTTATTAGAGAAGATGTCAAAGGATTCAGTTGAAAGACTTGAGTTTTATGCTTCGAGGAACTGTTTAGCTCGCTCATTTATCATAAAACAAAGAACTTAATAATCTTTTATTGAGTGAAATAAAGAACCGTTTGGAGTAGAAAGAAGGAGAGTCACTTTCAATTTTTGCTCTCCGTGGACTTATGAATTATATGGCTTTTCTTAATAATGATGAAAGCAATCATTTAATGGCATCATATCTTCTCCCTTTGCTTAGAAAAGAGGAAATAATCTAAGAACTTGATAATCTTAGTCTCTAAGAAATATTTCAATCGTTAGCTTCTCTTGTGCCAACTCACAAAGCTGATATTTAGTAATATGTGGATGTAATATCTCCTAAGATAATCGAAGTATCTAAACAGCTTTCTACAGACACAATAAGTGATATTGCGACTGTTGTTTCTGGATGCAATCTTGCTCCAAAAAGCTTGTTCTAAGAACTCAAAAAGAGAACTATTTTCAATTTGAGAGAACAAAAGTCCTACAATGAAACATCTGTTGCAAAGATTATGTGCTCATTCGCATAGTATGATGTAGTCAGATCTCTTTAGAACAACATTGATCAAAAACCAAACTAAAATACGAACTTGACAGATACTCTCCTTCTGTTCAGCTATTTTCCTACCCTCGTATTTCACCAATAGTCGCCACAATATTTATTTTATGAGCGTTTAGCAAAAGAAATTGATAAAATGAAATTTAAGCTTTCCTAGAAATGGATTTCAATGAGTATATTTGGTGTTGCTTCTTCTCAGTACAAGAATTGTGAATTCATAGATGAATGTACTAATCAAGTTCTTTAGTTTAATGACTAAATGGCAAGAGATAATTCTAGCTCAAAGCATAATTTAAGTCATCTTTCTATGCTGCTATTTGCCTACTCTAATATCAAAAGATCAAATGAACTTTCAAGAAAACTGCTCTCAAGTATTAGAGAATTTTACATGGAAGGAAAATTTGAGAAGGCTACTCCGATATCTTGGGCCTAATTTTTCAATACTCTCTCAAACACAAGCTCTGAGAAAGAACTTGATGAGATTGAATAATAGTTTGCAGAGGTTGTGTTTTATGACAAAATTGAGTCTATTCTCCCTTAGCTGACTCAAAATGTCCTAATATCCTTATTTTTTAGTTACTCCAGATTAATGGCTAACTCTGAAATATTATCTGCATTTCTCAAATATATTCATCCTAAAACTCTCAATAACTTTTAAATGTATCTTCTTAACATTTCGATCAATTTGAATCCATCACTAAGCATAAATCAAGAATTTAAGCAATCAATAAAGTAGGCTTATCCTCGCTTAAAAGATATTGATCAATACATCCGTACAGTAGTCAAAGAAAAGTAAAATTTTTATGGAGGACAACGATTTTCCTTTGAGTAAGTGTAAATTGAAGTCAAAAGAATTGTTCTAGATTTAGTTAAAGAAGGATCAAACGAAACTAACTAGTCTGCACATTGCATAATGCAGGATCATTTTTTGGAAGAAGCAGGTTTTGTTATTGATTTCTATTTGCCTAACTCTAAGTAAGCAATCTTTTTATATACATACGATCAATGCCTTATGCAGGAAAATACAGATAAAAGTGCCTAGACATCAAACTGTCTCTCAGGGATGTTTTAAGCAAGATAAAAAATTCTCAGGTAGTAAGGAATAGATGTAGTAGAAATCTTCATACAAGAGTTTAATAAAATAGGCTTAAAAAGTTCCATTGAAGAAGAAAAAAAACTAAAATACAAGTATATCTAAGGCTTATTATTTAAATAAAAATGAATGTCTAAAAATGTTATTTATGGTAAAAAAAGATTATTGATTTTCTTTTTAAAAAGGATTTACTAACTTAAACAATCACAAATTATTTGAAAAATAGTTTAGTATTCATTCTTTTTCAATTGCTTTTTTTATTGTATTGAGCAATATTTTAAAATATCTTATTATTTACCTTTAGATTTTTAATCATTAATTGCCAAAGTTAAAAAGTTTAAAAAATAAATCCAATCAAGATAAGGAACTAATTTTCTTCAAAAAATACTTAAGTTCAACAAAATATGTATTAGAATTGAAGCCAAAAAATATTTTTTAATTGTTTTAAATTCTTAGATGCATATTTCAAATTAGTTTGGGAATTATCAAATCAATCAACAACAAAAAAGTAATCTAAAAAGCCTATTCAAGTAAAAAATAAAGACCTTAAATCTTTAAATGAGAAGTGTGAAAAAGAAAGATGGACTGTAAAACTATAAAAATAATATTTTTTAAATTAAATAAGATCAAAAATGTTATCTAAAAGCATTTGAAACAGTTTTAATTCTGTGAAATGAAGCTTCTTTTTGAGAGCTAATAACAAGAGAGCTTGATAGTTATGAATTTGTTATCCTTTGAGATTTATTTGTGCTCTGGTTTGAGGTAAGTAGTCTTCTAAAAAAGTGATTACTCTCTTCTGTGATTGATCCTTAAGAGCTTACTTAGGAATTAATTGATTCTCTTGATTATTTTAAGTAATTTTTTTAATAATAAAATGGTTAGCTTTATTTTTTACTTATTTTTAGAGGCTTTAAGTCTTAGCAGCTTTTATTTTATTATGAATGTTGATGATTAATTTCGGAAGGATACTAGTTTTAAATAGTTCGAAGGCTTTCATGTGAAAACGATTTCTCTTATCTTCTTAATCTTTATTGAGGCATACATAGTTCAAGTGAATCATCATTCGCAACTAGTGAATTCTAAATTCTCAGAGTCCTAAATGGAAGTGGAGTTTTTGCTCTAAAATTAAATGAAGTTTTGCTTTCATTTTTAAAAAGGTTACCAGAATTAAATTTAGCATTTTTGCAATCGCTAAAATCTGAAGAATTACATTTTTTAAAACGCCAATTCTAAATACTGCTTGATGAATCGAACTCACCTATTTTATTAGTAGAATGAATTATTTTTAAAGTCTGATCTTTCTGGCAATCTTTTTATTTTTGAAAGAAAGAGTTTCTAGAAATACCCTCTCCATTCACTTGAATTTTTCTGTCAAGTGAGAGAGTAGTATGATTTACTTTATCTTCTTTGTACTATTAAAATTTATATTGATGTATCTCATTTACTTTTCCTTTCATTGGTGAAAACGATGATTCAAAGATTTTATCAGATTTTATTTCTATTGATTACTTTTTCTAGCGTTTCTAAATTAAGTTATGAAAAGGCTTAGTTGTTTCGGAAAAAGATTTTAGGAGTATTAATGGTTGCTCATGGAAAATGTCTTTGTAAAATTTATTTTTCGTATTTTAAAGTCTTTCATAAATTCTTTGTTTTCTAGATAAATAAAGATCTTTAAAATTCTCAGAGCTCTAAGGCTGAGAACTTTCTGAGGAGGAAACGCGTTTTTGATTGACTGTATCTTTAATATTAGTAAATTCAGCTTACTTTTGAATTGAAGAAGTGATTTTAGGGTTTAATATTTGAATCATCTACTTCTCTTTTAAAAATAGCGTATCGGTATATTCAGCTTCGTTTTAGATATTTTATTTTTGGATTTTTTAGAAATCTGAATAACTTCTTGAATGAATTGAGTCTAAAATACTCTTAAATTGTTATTTCTTCTCTTCGTCTGGAGATTTAGACAACTGATATCTATTATCTTCTAAATTGATTGAAGCATTTTTTTTATTTTCTTTAGAGATATTATTGGAATAAAAAGTTTTCCTCTCTTCAATAGGGAAGACAGAGGGTGAGGAAGGGATGATTAAAGTATGATTTTCTGGGATTGAGTTTTATTCATGGCCTTCATCGTTATTACAAAATTCTTTTATTGTTGGGCTATCAGATTATTTTTTTGGGGCTAATATCTAACTTCTATCAAGTTGAAAAGAAGATAATACTTTTTTATTATTTGCTTCATTCACTAATAGCTGGCTGTCTGTTGTTGAACTTATTGGGAGAAAATGATAAAATTCTGAAATTAAGAATTCTTTTCCTTCATCAGAGGGACTAGTAGTATCTTTATTATTTTGTGTTAGATTTTAACTTTTTAAAAGAGGTGAGAAACCAGTGACCATACTTTTGGGTTTATCGCTTTCTTGACCATTTTGATGTTATTAGTCTGTTTCAACATTATTTGTAAAAACTGAATTAGAATAATTAAAAAAGTTAGATCTCTTATGCCTAAGAGGCGATTGTTTATTTAAAACAATATCTTGATTGCTTTCAAGATTTAGTTGATTTAGTTTAAAGGAGAATTCATTTGTTGGAACAGTTAGTGTCAGCTACTTTAATTTTCTAAAAGGAGCAGCTAATCCCTTTCCGTCTTCTTAAGGATTTATACTGCTGAGAAAAGGAGATAATACGTTCAATGAAGATTAACTACTTTCCAGGTTTGAAAGGGTAAGTGCTTCCTAAGAATCTCTCTAATTTAAAACTAGTTTTGGTTTTGAAGTTTCTTTTTACAAATAATCTTCTTTTTAAAAGCTAAACAGACTCATAAATGTTTCTGGAATTTTTTTGGTATAAGATTCTGCAATGCAGTCTCTCCAGGGAGTGTGTGTAGAAGATTCATTGGTAAGATTATTAGTTCTATTATTTTCGGCATCTAATTTTCCTAATTCTGAAAAAGTTGAATTGCTGATATAATCTTGATTTCCCTTTTAACCAGTATTAAAGACATCTATTTGTGAGCTTTTTCGATTGATCTTATGAAAACTTGAAGTTGAAGGAAGTTTCAGCAACGGGGAATTCAGGGGAGTTGATTTTCTTATTATTGATCTTGAAGAGGAAAATAGTGGATTGTTCTCTAGAACAGGACTAGAAGATATTACACCATTTTAACTATCTTCTTACCCCTGACTTTAAGTGTCAATTTTTTTGAGAGCCAAATTAATTTTATTTTATCGCAAGAGCTCTGAGCGATCATTAATAAGGAAGTTTGAGTAATCAGCTATTGATCCTTTAATCTTATTTATTTTTTAACTCCAATATTATTGTTTTTTTGAAAGACGATCTTCAAGATAGAGTCGTGCTCCTTCTTCATGAAGAATACGCAGTTCAAAGTCTCTCTTTTTTACAAGAATACATTCTCCTTTTACAGTTGTGCAAATTGCTGAGTAAGTTCTCATCGGCAATTTATTCATGATATCTTCTTCTCCAAACATTTCATTCTTCACTAATACTGCCAGCTAAATAAATTAGGAAAATACTTTAAGTTTGTAGACGTTGAAATATTATTTAGGATACCTGTATTTGTTTTGTTTATTTTGTTCCTTTTTTGATAAGATCATTAATGCCTTCTGACTTTTTGAATCCAAATTCATCACTTTCTTTCTCCATGTCAAATTTTTTTTATATCTAATCACAAAAATAAAATATTAGCAGAAAGTCTGTCATAGCTTAAATTTCAAAGACTTGCTAAGTTACCACGAATTCTCCATCTAAGACTATGTACACATTTGATGGTTCATCTCCCTCGAGAAATACCTTTTCATTCTTGGAGTACTTGATTCGAAAAGAATTGAGATAGATTAATTTAATGAGATTGTAGTTCCATCCTTCGAAAAAAGGTAATTTCGCAAAAAAACCCATTTCTTAAATCAATTTTTCTTCTTCCTTTTGCTTAAGAATTTGAGAGAAAGATTATTTATCTAGAGTCATGAAGTGACAGTCAATGTGAGCTACTATACTGGCCAATCTTGGTTTATTGTTCAGAAGGGCAAGCTCACCAAAAGATACTCCTTCTTCTAATTCTTTTACGCAAGTGAGTTCTGGTTTAGAGTTATCTGGTTTGTCTTGATCATTTTTCTAAGCCTTTGGGAGGCGAATGTAAATTCCAACTCTCCCTTTTATTGTTAAATAGAACTTAACTCCAACTGTATCTATTTTCATGGCACATCAACAAGAAGTAAGTCAGGAAGAATTGGTCAGCAACTATTATCTATTTCTTACCTATGTGGAATACAGGTTCTCCTTTCTTCACAAATTCATATTTCATATATTTCGCGCATTATTTTCCAACTATTTTTACAATAATTTTGTGTTTTTTCAATTTTACAAATATCTGTTACCATCTTCATAACCTTCCGCTTTATATTGCTTGAAGAAGGTAATGTTATTTAGATAATTCGAGAGTGAAACAAGCTCTTTTTCATTTCTCTTCTCAGGATCTTCTCCCAAAATTTGCTTTATTTGCTGTTAAAATTTAAATCAGAAATGGTTTCAAATGAAATACAGTTGAAATAGTTTCAAAATTCAAAATGAAAATGTACTTCGATATCAAGTTCAACAGCAAGATGATCATTCTTTTTCATTGAACTCTATTTCTTGGCGTTTATTTATTAGAATTTGAGAACTGTATGGCAATCACACAGCACAAGTTGGTAGCAAATTAGTTCTTTTTTTTATTTATTCTTATTAATTTTTACAAAACTAATGTAATGTTCTTTTACTTGATTTATTTCATTCAAGTGGTCCAAATTGTTCAAACAAGTTAATACTTTAATGGTTTGGTTTAGTTATCGAGTGGATCAAAGAAATGAACTAGATATTAATCTTACAGATGAGATTCACTTTACAATTAAAATGAATCATAAATAGTTAGGTGAAATGCGGTGAATGCAATTTGTTTGAGACAAAGTAATAGAAGAATATGATAAATATAATTTATTTGTTACTCTTTGTTTATTTACATAAATGAAGATGGTAGATATTTAATTGAATTGATATTATTTTTCAGAAATAAAATAATTAATAAATCTACTTTGCTATTCTTTAGCTTTTTGATAAACTTATTAGGAATATCTATCAAATTAGTGAAATTCATCAAGAGTTTTGATATTAAAAAATATTAAAGTTGTCTTTCTGTTTTGTTTAATTAGAAAATAGATTAAATTGATTTAAGCAACTATTTATTCTTTTAGTCTTATTATTTTAAAATTGCAGAACAGAAATCTGGTTAATGTTTGCCATAATGATTAATAAGTTTAATAGCAATACCATATTAAAGGTAAGGTTTTTTAGTTCTTGCTTTAAAAGTTAAGAATAAAGATCTTATTTTTTCTTTCTTTTTTATTTGTCTCTTTCGTTTTGGATAGAAGTCTTTGATTTTGAGGACACAAAATCATCAAAATGTCCAAGGATATCATGAGAAATAATAAGAAGAAAAAAATAACATGCCTATAATTACATTCATAAAGTACGGAAAATAAAAAGCAAATTTAAAATCTCGAAAGAAATAATAATTTATCACTTAATATTTTTATTGTCATTAGGAGGGAAAATGAAATTGATTCCATTGACAATCAACTATTTTCAAATATTTAATATCTTCCTCATAATTTTCATTTATTTGATAAGAAACATATCTTTAATTAGCTTGGAATAATGATTGTTGTTTTATTGATGACAATATCCAATGAATTTAATATATAATTTCTAAAATCAAGCAAGAATGGGATAAGAAACAGCAGTGTTAATACCGCATTTTCCTTTTCCTCTGATAATCTTGAAGTAACCTTTTTCACCCCATGAAGCTCCCCATGAGTTCTTAACTTTCCAGTAGTTCTTGCCATCTTGTTCTCCATAGCCGACAATAAGGACACCGTGGTTAAGTCCCTTAGGATTGCAGAAAAGAGGATTGGAAACTCCACTAACGTAGAATTAGAGGTTGTTGGCATTGAGAGCAACTGAAAGGGGACCAACATTTGATAAAGTGGCTGCAATGACATTTTCATCAGTGCTAACATCAACATAGGAAGCAACGCTGGTTAGGCCGAGAGAGGTGTTGTACTAGCATGTTCCATCAACTCCTTTGTAGGGGTAAGATGCTTCAGTCTCAAGAGTAGCATTCTCAAGATATTCAAAGGCATTATCCATAAGACCACCATTGCAACCTTCGTTATCAGAGGTATCGCAATCAACAAGTTGTTACTCGGAGAAAGAAGTCAAGTTTTCCTTTAATTAGAGGACATACTAACCTTCAACACTACCAGTAGTGGAGAAAGCCCAGCATGAACCGCAGCTGCCTTAGTTTTTAACAGGAGTAACTGCACCTTGAGTAGACCAGTCAATAGTCACTTTATCGTTTGTGGGAAGTTCAGTAACAGTGTACTAAGCTTGAGCATTTCTCAAAGAAGGTTTGTAGCCAAGATAGACTTGTTCGAATTCGAATTCAGTGAGATCAGAAAATTAGGTGACTCCGTATGTAGCGCTATCTGAATTGTTTAGGATGGTGATTCTTCTTAGATTGTCCTTGAATATGGCGAAGCGAGCGTCATTATGTTCTTCAGAAGAGTATCTTTTGTTGTAGGTTTTTTTGAACTACTTAAAAGCAGTCAAAGCATCCTAGTCATTGGTTTGACCGATTCTTGCAAGCACACAAGCAAGCAATAAAGCGAGGATTAGGGTTTTAGACATTTTGCTCTTTGTTTTATTTTTATTTTATTAATTTTATGAGCTTCTTAATGATGTACTTTTCTTTTTAAATCTCAAAATGATAGCCAATATTCGATTATCAACATATCTAAGTAACAAAAAATTAATAAAAGAAATTAAAATATAACAGAATCAATTATTTAGATTTGAAAGTCCTCTTTTCCACAAATTATTTCTTCTACGAGAAAGTGAGGTATGAGTGGTTGGTGTAAAGGGTAAATAAGAATAAATTCATTAACATTAATATTGAACAAACCAATCTATTTTCTTTTATTAATTCAAATAAAAAAATTAATATTTTTTTCAATTAAATGGAGAAACAAAAATTATTAAAATAAAAATTAATATTTTTGATTGATTTGATGATATTAAAATATTTATATTGAATTGTTTCTTTAATATATTTATATGTATTTGTAATATGCAATCGCTTTGAATTAGAGAAGCTTCTAGCACAAGAATTGCTCATTCTGTGGAGCACAGGAGCGCTACACCTCTAAGTTTCCAATGTGAGGGATTGATAGAACCTTCACAAGGGAGTCCTACTCTGAAAATAATATATCTATCTGTTCTTTTCGGGTATTTATACACAGGGCAAAGATAAGTGTTAGACATTCTATCTTAATCGCTTGTCTTCTTCTTGTTAATTGCGCTGACATGAAGAGTTGGAAGTGGTGCAAAGATCTGTTTTGGGTCACTTTCATCAAGACCGCTTCTACTCCATTTGCATCCTTCTAAGAAAAGTCCGTGAATATAAACACCTTCTGCTGGAAGTTAATCAGTGTCCTTTTCTTTAACTGTTGTTGAATAAACCACATCATCGAGAGACCAAGCTTCACCTCCTTTTCCGTCTCCCTTTTTATGGTTTCTAGTAACTTCTTGCTTCATACCAGTGAGGAAACCTTGAGGATTAAAGAATCCTGATAACCAGTAGGAAAGTGGTCTCTGTCCGCTGCGTAACCAATCATTAAGTTACTTATTTCTATCAACAAGAGATCCACTCCAAGAACCAAGAGTTGGAAGAATCCATGAAATTTCAGCACCAGAAGGATCATACAACCAAGAATTTGGTACCTTTAAGAATTAAATAATTAAATATGAATTATAAAAATATAATAAAATTACTTTTGCGTCGAAAATGGCATTGATGGCATCAAGAATGTCTGGAGTCATAATAATTTGACCATCGATAGCTAGAATAGTGTCGTTTAAGGTCTTTCTCACTAATCCAATGACTCTCTGCATACGAGTGATCTCTTAATAAAGGAAAATATTAAGAGGAACTGTCATTCCCTTCTCTGGATTAGTCTTAGGATTAGGACCACCAAGTTTAGTTACTCCTTCTCTAACTTCGAGATCTAAGTAATCTACAGGCAAATTCTTCAACATTTCCTTGGCTTTGTCTTGAACAATTTCTTCTCTTGTTTTTCCTCCTCCAACACTTGAATCTTTAGGACGAGTTTCCATAACTGTATTGATCATTTCGCTACTTTCCTTAAGTCTGAAAGTAAGATCAGCATTTGCATGCAAGCCAAATACCTAAGCAAATAAATTAAAAATAATTAGATTTTATTTAATTGTAGTTTTAAATATACCTCTGGATTGTCTACAGTTGGAACTTTTGTGATAAATTCTTAATATTTTCCAAGTTCTGCAGAGGGATTGGATGGAATTCTGTATTTGAATTTTTATCCAGAACCATCAACAACAATGTCATAGAAGACATAATCATTTCCAAATATTCCATCTTTAAGATATGTTTCACCATAAGTGTTAAAGAGTTCACGATCAAGATCGTCAGTAATTCTACCTCCATACTGCACTTCACAGATCATATATCTAATAACGTTCATGGAAATAGGCAGATTATGGGAATTGGGCTAGGGAGTGGACATAAGGTTTGTCAAGTATTTCTCAATGTACAATAAAGAAGCTTCTAAGTCGGAGTAATTATATTCATAGGGAACACACCAACCAAGAGGACCAAATTTCTTTCTTTCAATAACTATCGAATGGAGGAAGCAGACAGTGAAAATAAGTGAACGCCAGTTAGCATGGTCAACTTTATCAATGAATTCTTGAGTAATAATAGTAGTAAAAGTTTTATAGAGACCTGCTTTGAGACCTTTAGGAGGTTCGTTGGTGACCTTAAGTGTTTTTTGAAGAAGTCCGAGGGGGAATCTGGGATGCTGTTCGCAAGTAATCCAAAGGCGGAAATCTTCATGAATTGCTTGTAATGGAGAAACCAACGTTTCAATTTCTTCCATAAACTTAAGACCAAGATGGCAGTTTTGAAGAATAACCCAACCTCCTTCAACGAAA